>JACCDJ010588725.1_pt1 | contig 28873 bp, 29 predicted proteins | sample 7444481 | NCBI WGS metagenome assembly JACCDJ01 (sample SAMN15323435, study PRJNA562643) | freshwater metagenome | isolation source: river surface water | place: USA:Blue River Watershed | collected 2017-08-15 | reverse complement strand
GCGCCAGCAATCAGCGGTGCATAGACGATGTATGAGTGACCCACGACCCAGCCCACGTCTGAAGCGGCCCACATGACGTCACCAGGGTTGATGTTGTAGACATTCTTCATCGACCAGTTCATGGCTACGGCGTGACCACCGTTGTCGCGCACGATTCCCTTCGGGTTGCCTGTCGTGCCAGAGGTGTAAAGGATGTACAGCGGATCCTGGGCTGCAACAGCTACCGGACCGTGTGGCTTTGCGCCGGCAATCGCTTCCTTCCAGCTGATCCAGCGAACGTCGGTCTTCTCGTCGAAGTCTTTCACCGAGCCAGGCACGGCCGCGCGCTCGTGCACGATGACCGTCTGCACCGAGCCCTTGGTCATGGCCAGAGCCTTCTCGATGATCGGGAGGTATTCCACGTGGCGACCCGGCTCGAAACCGCCCGACGAGGTCACGATGACCTTCGGGGTTGCATCGTCGATGCGCACGGCGAGTTCGTTGGCCGCGAAGCCACCGAAGACCACTGAATGGATGGCGCCGATACGCGCGCAGGCGAGCATCGCGTAGATAGCCTCGGGAATCATCGGCAGGTAGATGACGACGCGGTCGCCCTTGGTTACGCCCTGGTTGACGAGCGCGCCCGCGAACAGTTCTACCTTTTCAAGCAGTTCGTTATAGGTGTAGGTCTTCTTGGTGCCGGTCATTGCCGAGTCGTAGATGATTGCAGTCTGCTCGCCGCGACCGGCGGCGATGTGGCGATCGATGGCGTTGTATGAGGTGTTCAGCTCGGCGTCGGGAAACCAGCGATAGACCGGCTTGGTGCGGTCGTCGAGCGCCTGGGTGGGCGCGGTGATCCAATCGATGCCGTCGGCCTGTGCCATCCAGAACGCATTTGGGTCGTTGATGCTCTGGTCATAAGCGCTGCGATAGTTGCCGGTCATGGGTTCTCCTCATTGAGCGTTATGCCAAATGTATACATTTAGTCAAGATTTGGGCATAAAGAACTCAAAATTATTGCCGAATCGTTGCTTTTGCATACAATTGCCCCATAATCGGAATTGCAAACGACCGAGGGAGGTGCCCATGAAAGCCAGCGACAACGCCTATGCCACGCTGCTGACCGAGATCGTTGATGGCACCCTCGAGCCGGGCACAATCCTCGCCGAGGTCGAGCAGTCGAGTCGCCTCGGGGTGTCGCGCACTCCGCTGCGCGAGGCCCTCGGCCGCCTGCGCAAGGACGGCCTAATCGTGCGCCAGAGCGGACGCGGATTGGCCGTGACCGACGTGTCGATCGACGACATCCTCGCAATCTATGAGCTTCGCCAGCCACTAGAGCAACAGGCCGCGCGACTGGTTGCGCTTCGCGGTAACCCGGCGCTATTCGCCGCGCTCGCCGAGGAGTTCCGCGGTGCTGAAGCTCTGATCGACGGCGGTCCAGCCGGCATCCGTGCCTATTACGACCTCAACGAACGCCTCGACCGCGCCATCGAAGATGCGCTCGACAACCGATACCTGATCACCGCGCTCAAGGCGCTGCACCTGCACCTGGCCCGAATCCGCCGCCTCAATCGCGGCAACATCGTGCGCCTCAAGCAAGCGGCAGTCGAGACCCTTGTGATTATCGAAGCCATCGTGGATGGCGACCCAGAATTGGCGGCAAGTGCTACCCAAGTGCACCTACGTCAGAGCCAAAAAGCGACGCTCGAGGCTGCGAAAATCCGAAACAACAAAAAGGAGCTGCAATGAAGCTGCACCACGTTCGTGTTTATAAGAGCGAAGAGACCCTGGCTCGCCCAGATCAGTTGGCCTACAAGATCGCACAGGTCGCCACCGACCCCGTCGAGGTTTTGCCAGAGGTCGTCGAGATGGTCATCAACCGCATCATCGACAACGCATCGGTCGCCGCGGCCTCGCTCACCCGCAAGCCGGTTGTGTCAGCTCGCTCGCAGGCTCTAGCCCACCCGAAGTCGGCCAACGGTGCCGGCGCAAACGTGTTCGGTCCGGCAGCAGACGTGCGCGTCTCGCCAGAGTGGGCAGCCTGGGCTAACGGTGTTGCCGTGCGCGAGCTCGACTACCACGACACCTTCCTAGCTGCCGACTACTCGCACCCGGGTGACAACATCCCTGCGATTCTTGCCGTCGCCCAGCACGTTGGTGTTTCGGGTCGCGACCTGATTCGCGGCATCGCTACCGGCTATGAGATTCAGGTTGACCTGGTCAAGGCCATTTGCCTGCACAAGCACAAGATCGACCACGTCGCTCACCTCGGACCATCGGCTGCGGCGGGTATCGGCACCATGCTGGGACTCTCGACCGAGACCATTTATCAGGCCATCGGTCAGGCGCTGCACACCACCACCGCGACCCGTCAGTCGCGCAAGGGTGAGATTTCGAGCTGGAAGGCCCACGCCCCAGCATTCGCTGGCAAGATGGCCGTCGAGGCCGTCGACCGTGCCATGCGCGGCGAGACCAGCCCAACCCCGATCTATGAGGGCGAGGATGGCGTTATCGCGTGGATGCTAGATGGCCCGACCGCCGCATACGAGGTTCCGCTGCCTGAGGCCGGCGAGCCGAAGCGAGGCATACTCGACACCTACACCAAGGAGCACTCGGCCGAGTACCAGGCACAGGCCTGGATCGACCTCGGTCGCAAGCTCAACCGCGAGCACCCTGAGATCACCGACCCAAACAACGTCGAGTCGGTTGTTATTCACACCTCGCACCACACCCACTACGTCATCGGCTCGGGCGCTAACGACCCGCAGAAGTATGACCCGACAGCGAGCCGCGAGACCCTCGACCACTCGATTCCTTACATCTTCACGGTGGCACTACAGGATGGCGCTTGGCACCACGTCGACAGCTACGCACCGGAGCGTGCGGCTCGCCCAGACACCGTCGAGCTGTGGCTAAAGACCACCACTCTCGAAGACGCCGAGTGGACCCGTCGCTACCACTCGCTCGACCCGGCAGAGAAGGCATTCGGCGGCCGCGTCGAGGTCACTCTGAAGGACGGCAGCAAGATCATCGACGAGATCGCCGTGGCCGACGCTCACCCGCTAGGTGCGCGTCCATTCGCTCGCGAGCAGTACATCCAGAAGTTCCGCACCCTGGCCGCAGACGTGCTCGAAGCAGCCGAGATCGAGCGCTTCCTGGCACTCGTTCAGCGCCTGCCTGAGCTCACCGCAGCCGAGATCGGTGGCCTGACCATCGTCGCCAAGCCAGGCGTGCTCGAGTCGGTTGTGAACCCCAAGGGTCTGTTCTAATGCTCTATGCCAAGACCACACCTGCCGAAAAGCGTCGCCTCTTTCGCGAACGTTTGGCATCGGGCGAGCTCCTGCAGTTTCCGGGCGCTTTTAACCCGCTCTCGGCCAAGCTGATTCAGGCCAAGGGCTTCGACGGTGTTTACATCTCAGGTGCGGTCTTGGCCGCCGACCTTGGCTTGCCCGACATCGGCCTGACCACCTTGACCGAGGTTGCTGGTCGCGGCGAGCAAATCGCGCGTATGACCGACCTGCCGGCCATCATCGACGCCGACACCGGCTTTGGCGAACCGATGAACGTGGCACGCACGATTCAGACCCTCGAAGACGCCGGGGTCGCCGGGCTGCACATCGAGGATCAGATCAACCCCAAGCGTTGCGGTCACCTGGATGGCAAGGGCGTGGTCGATGACAACACGGCTATCAAGCGCATCAAGGCAGCCGTCGAGGCCCGTCGCGACCCGAACCTGCTAATCATGGCTCGCACCGACATCCGTGCCGCAGAAGGCTTGGATGCCGCTATCGACCGAGCCAAGAAGCTTGTCGACGCCGGTGCCGACGCGATCTTCCCCGAGGCCATGAAGGACCTCGGCGAGTTCGAGGCGATGCGCAAGGCGATCGACGTGCCTCTGCTGGCAAACATGACCGAGTTCGGCAAGAGCGAGCTTTTCACCAAGCAGCAGCTGGCCGAAGTGGGCATGAACATCGTCATCTATCCGGTCTCGCTGCTTCGCCTGGCCATGGGTTCGGCGATGCGCGGCCTGGATGCGTTGAACGCCAGCGGTTCTTTGCAGCCGGTAGTCGGCGAGATGCAGACGCGCGCCGAGCTATACGAGCTGCTCGACTACGAGGCATACAACCAGTTCGACTCGGGCGTATTCAACTTCGATCTGTCAACGCACCACAAGCACTAGCTAGCAACAACACCAACTAACCAGACCACCCAATCCAGCCAGTTTCAACCGCAGTTCTGAAAGGTACAAAGATGTCCGAGAACGAACCAACGATCTACAAGGGCCTTGCCGGAGTTGTCGTCGACAACACCGCCATCTCGAAGGTGAACCCAGAGACCAACTCGCTGCTGTATCGCGGTTATCCGGTGCAGGAGCTGGCTGCCAAGAAGAGCTTCGAAGAGGTGGCCTGGCTGCTGTGGAAGGGCGAACTGCCAACCGCAGCCGAGCTGGCCGACTTCGTTGCGCTCGAGCGCTCCCAGCGAGCCCTCGACCCTGCCGTGAAGCGCGTTATCGATGAACTTCCGATGAGTAGCCACCCGATGGATGTTGTGCGCACCGCGGTGAGCGTCATTGGCGCTTCTGACCCAGAGGCCGAGAACCCGAGCCCAGCCGCCAACCTGACCAAATCGATCAAGTTGTTCGCTCAGCTGCCTGCCGTGGTCGCCTACGATCAGCGTCGCCGTCGCGGCCAGGCGCTCATCGAGCCACGCGCCGACCTCGATTTCTCGCAGAACTTCCTCTGGATGACCTTCGGCGAGATTCCAGACGACGTGGTTGTCAACGCATTCCGCATCTCGCTCGTGCTCTACGCGGAGCACTCGTTCAACGCATCGACGTTCACGGCTCGCGTGATCACCTCGACCACATCAGATCTTTACTCGGCCGTCACCGGAGCCGTCGGTGCGCTCAAGGGTGCGCTGCACGGTGGTGCCAACGAGGCCGTGTTGCACATCTTCAACGAGATCGGCTTTGGCCCGGATGCGGCTGCCCGCGCCGAGCAGTGGCTCGAGCAGGCGCTCGCCGAGAAGCGCAAGATCATGGGCTTCGGTCACCGTGTCTATAAGAAGGGTGACTCGCGCGTTCCAACCATGCGCGCCGCGATGGTCGAACTCATCGACTACTACAACCGCCCAGACGTGCTCGAGCTTTACGAGGGCCTCGAGGCAGCGATGACCGAGCGCAAGGGCATCCTGCCAAACCTCGATTACCCGTCGGGTCCGGCGTACCACCTGATGGGCTTTGACACCCTGACCTTCACTCCGCTGTTCGTGGCCGCACGTATCACCGGTTGGACGGCTCACATCATGGAGCAGGCCGCAGCTAACGCCCTGATCCGCCCACTCTCGAACTACAACGGAGTCGACGAGCGCCACCTCTAGGCGGCACCCAAAAACGCAAGGCCCGGCAAGACAATGGCGTACTTGCTGGGTTTTGTATTTAAGCGGCCCTTTCGCATCGGTGAGCAATAGGTTTATGGAATGGATCAAATCATCGTTATCGCTATCGATCTGCTCGCGATTAGCCTGCTGACCTTCGCGGTCTATTTTCCGCGCCACCACCGACGCGACCTAGTGGCCGCCTACCTCGGCGTAAACGTGGGTGTGCTAGCCGTCTCGGCCGTGCTCTCGTCGAGCACGATCAGTTTCGGTCTTGGGCTCGGCCTGTTTGGTGTGCTTTCGATTATTCGCCTGCGGTCGTATGAGATAGACCAGCAGGAGATTGCCTACTACTTCGCATCGCTGACCCTTGGCCTGCTTGCGGGTCTAACTTCGAGCCCTAACGCCTTGAGCATCGCGCTCATGGCCCTGGTGATAGCGGTTATGTACGTGGGCGACCACCCACGACTTCTGCGCCGAAGCCGCCAACAGAACGTGACCCTGGCCGGTGTCTTCACGTCGGAGGCCGAGGTCAAGGCAGAGCTAGAAAAACTTCTGGATGCCGAGATCCGCAAGGTTGTCGTCAAGCGCATCGATTTGATTTTGAACCGCACCTCGGTCGACGTTCGTTACGTGGTGAAGAAATGAGGCCCTTAGCCGCGGCAGGAGTCGCTGTGCTGCTTCTAGGAGCCCTCACAGGATGTTCCGGCACTACCCAGCCGACCGCGCAGGCGCCATCGGCCACCAAAAGCACTGCGCCTTCCAAGCCGCAGGAGCAGATCGACAGCGAATACCTAGCCGCTTCGACAGCCAGTTGCGAGAAGGCCCAGGAGGTCGGCGTTGTCGAAGAAGGTCCCGGCTTCACCGTAGTTTCCGTGCCAAAGTCGCAGGCCTACGAGGGCTACTCGGCCGCGTACCTCGAAGATCCAGACAACTACGAGTTGATCTGGGAAATGGACGCACTTGTGGTTTGCGCCGATGCGATGTCTATTCAGATGGCCGAGGAGGCCGGTGAGCCGTGGCCGCTGAAGGTCAGCTTCAATGCCGAAACCGGCACCTACGAGGTATTCGAAGACTTCGGCCAGTACGGCACGTCGAACCTGGCTTACCTTGTTGAGGGCGGGCTAATCGTCGAGGTGAATGACTTAGGTGATTCGGATGCCGGCGACCGCAAGATCAATTACGGCAATCTGACCGAAGCCCACTGGAAGATTCTTCGTACCGCCGCCGACGAGTTTCTCGCCAGCAATTAAGCCTGCTGGAGTCGGCAAGGCCTAAACAGGCAGGTCTCGCGGCCTAGCCGTCTTCGCCCGACTCGGTCTCGATAACGTCGGCCTCGATTGCGAGGAGCTCGGGCGAGCTTTCGCCGGCATCGAGCGACTCGACAGTGCGCAACTTGCGCTCGATTGCGTTTGTGCGGGTCTTTGCTTCGGCCACGGTGTTTTGCGCGGTCTGGAGCTGCTTCTGCAACTTGTCCCAGACCTGACCGTACTTCTGGAACTCGGCCTTTGCCGCGCTCAGCACCTTCCAAACGTCTGACGCCGACTTCTCGATTGCTAGAGTGCGGAAACCCATCTGCAGGCTGTTCAGGAAAGAGTTGAATGTGCTCGGGCCCGTGATCTGCACGCGGTACTTGTTCTGCAGTTCGGTGGTCAGGCCAGGGCGACGAACCACCTCGGCGAATAGGCCCTCGGTCGGCAGGTACATGATCGCGAAGTCGGTGGTGTGCGGCACTTCGATGTATTTGTCGTGGATGGTCTTGGCCTGCAGCTTGATGGCCTTCTCGAGTTCCTTCTCGAACTTCTCAATTGAGTCTTTGTCGCCCTGTTCTTGAGCGGTCAGCAGACGCTCGTAGTCCTCCTGAGGGAACTTCGAGTCGATTGGCAGGTAGACGTACTCGCCTTCCTCGCGACCAGGCATCTTCACCGCGAATTCGACGACCGAGTCGGAGCCCTTCTTGGTCTTGACGTTAGCTTCGTACTGGCTTGGTGCGAGCATGTCTTCGAGTTGACGCTCGAGCTGAACCTCGCCCCACGTTCCGCGCGACTTCACGTTGGTGAGGACGCGCTTGAGGTCGCCGACTCCGCTGGCGAGGTTTTGCATCTCGCCCAGACCCTTCTGTACCGACTCGAGTCGATCGCTGACGATCTTGAACGATTCGCCGAGGCGCTTCTCGAGCGTGCCCTGTAGCTTCTCGTCGACGGTCTCGCGCATCTTCTCGAGCTTCTCTTCGTTGCCCTTCTGCATCTTGTCGATCGCGCTCTGCATGGCAGCCTGCAGCTCGACCTGCTTGCGGGCGTTGACGTCGCTCAGCTCGCGCAGCTGCTCCGCCATCTTGGCGATCGATTCGTTCAGCGACTTCTGGAGCTCAATTCGGCTCGCGGTCGCTTCTTCACGCTGACCCTGACCCGACTTGTCGAGCGATTCGCGCACCTGCTCGAAGCGAGCGTCGAGCTGGGTCTGCGACTGGGCAATCGTGCGGGCGAGCTCGTCGCGAACAGCGGCAAGGTCGCGCGATAGGGCGGTGTTGTCGCCCCCGCCGCCCTTGTTGCGCCCAGCCAGGAAAGCACCCAGCGTGGCCGCGATGAGCGTGAGAGCAAGAAGTGTGATGACTAGCGGATCCATATGATTCCTATCGTCGAGGCTGCAGCGAAGCAGTCGCCAGTTGGTGCGAGAAAATCAGGCTACTCAGTGCCGCAGACATTTATTTCTTGGGGCCGACACCAATTTAGAAATCGCGGCTAGTGGGTAAGCGGATCGGCGGCGATGGACTCAACCGCAGGTTGGCGACGACGCGATGGCCATTCCACAATCAGCATCGCTGCAACCATGAGCAGTCCGCCGATGGTCGTGCGCTCCGAAAGTGTCTCCTGCCCGACCGCGACCGCGATTCCAGCGGCAAAAACCACCTCGGCGGTGAGGATGATGGCCACGCGCGACGCGTCCATGCGCGCCTGCGCCCAGGTCTGCGCGAAGAATGCGATCGCGGTTGCGAAAACAGCCGTGAAGATTACAGCGAACCAAACGTCACCGGATTCTGGCGCTTGATAGCCATCGCCGACAGCACCCACCCAGCTCACGGCGGCCACTGCAATCAACTGCACAACAGTCAACGGGTATGCCTCATAACGGGCGCTGAACTTGCCGAGCCCGACGATGTGAACGGCATACAGCAACGCGCACAAAATGCCCCAAACGTGACCGGGTTGGATGCCCACATCCGTTATGGAAATTAGCGCCAATCCGCCGGTGGCCAGCACCACGCCAATCAAGACCTTGAGGGTCAACCGATTCTTTAGGAAGACCCAGGCAAGAAGGGGAGTGAGCACAACGTACAAGCCAGTGAGAAAGCCCGTGATGGCTGCCGTCGTGAGTTCGAGGGCGATCGTCTGGGTGACATAGCCAAGCCCAAGAACCGCTCCGAGCGGAAGCCCGGTTGCCAAGAGTTTCGGCGTGAACTGTCGCAAGACCTGCGGCCGAACGGCGATCATCACCAGCGCAGCGAGCGTAAAGCGCGTGGCCAAGAAGTCATAGAACGGCTGCTGCTCGATGGCCGGTTTCATGACCACGAATGCGGCACCCCAGGCAGCCGTTACGCCCAGCAGCGCGAGCGTCGCAAGATACGAAAGTTTCGGCGTGGTGGTCATGCCTCTATGCCATAAGTTTCGATCGCAGCGATCTTGCGCTTCTTGCCGAGCGAAAGGTGCACCACAACCATCTCGGCCGGCTTCAGTGCCCTGGCTGCCTTCAAAACCTCAGCTTGTTCGAGAGTTCCGAAGCTTGAAATCGACGTCAATATCGTCGGAAGCGACGGGCGGTGCGCACAGATCAAAGCAGCCTTGCCCTCTTCGACAATCTGAATGACTTCTTTGGCAGTGCGCTGCGGGCCACGGAAGTTGCCGAGCTCGCTAAACACCGAACGTTCGATCAACTTAATGCGGCGCTTAGCGGCATAAGGCGCGACGGTTGCTCGGCATCTAAACCATGGGCTAGTAAACACTCGCTTTGGGCCAAATGCCGAAATCAATGGAACGAGCGCTTGTGCCTGGAGCAGACCCTCCGGCAGCAACGGGCGCTTGCCATCATCGAGTGCCTTGCCGCCCATCCAATCTGACCGTGGGGTGGCCTTGGCGTGGCGCAATACGATCATCGGGCGAGTGTCCAGCATTCCGTTGTTGTGGAGCGCCTCGACCTCGTCGAGAAGCTGCGCATCGAACTCGTAGCTGAACAGTTCACGAGCCTGTTTGGGAGTAAGCCACTCGACGCTGGCAACCTCTTCGTCGGGCTTGAAAGTGGACGTAGCCAGTGCCTTGTCGGTTACGCGTGCGGCCCAGTAGTGGACCTCTTTTGGTGCGCCGTTGGCCAGTGTGTATTTGCTGGTGCTCAGCTTGATTCCGAGCCGAACCTTCAGCCCGGTCTCTTCACGAATCTCGCGAACGGCGGTCTGCGGCAGGGTCTCACCCTTGTCCAGCTTTCCCTTGGCGAAGCTCCAGTCGTTGTAGCGGCTGCGGTGCACGAGTGCCACCTTGAGTGCGCCCTTCTCGACGCGCCAAAGCACCGCTCCGGCGGCATAAACAGTTGCGGCCACTTAGCCCTTGTTTCTGCCCGCGTACACGGTCTTCATGATCTGGTCCTGCACGTCGATGAGCGGCTGACCCTCGGCGTCGTACTGCTTGCGGTGCCAGTCGCCATCCTCGCCAAGGTGCCACGATGCCGAACCCTCCGACATTGCGAGGTCGAACAGTCCGTTGAGTTCCTTGATCTGATCTGGCTGAGAGATGCGCACTAGCGCCTCAACGCGGCGGTCGAGATTTCGGTGCATCATGTCGGCCGAGCCGATGAATACTGCGGGATCGCCCCCACCCGCGAAGGTGAAGATGCGCGAGTGCTCGAGGTAGCGACCTAGGACCGAACGAACCTTGATAGTGTCGCTGAGGCCAGGCACACCAGGGCGCAGTGCACACATGCCTCGAACCACGATCTCGACCGGCACACCGGCCATCGAGGCACGGTACAGTGCGTCGATGATTTGCTCATCAACGAGCGAATTTACCTTGACGCGGATGCGGGCATCCTTGCCCTCGGCCTTGAACGCAATCTCGCGGTCGATTCGCTCAACCAAGCCATCGCGCACGCCGTTTGGCGAAACCAGCAGTGAGCGGAAGGTCGCATCAGGCGCGTAGCCCGATAGCTGGTTGAACAGCTTGGTCATGTCTTCGCCCACGGCATCGCGCGCGGTAAACAAACCGTAGTCCTCATAGAAACGTGCGGTCTTTGGGTTGTAATTACCCGTGCCAACGTGGCAGTAGCGACGCAACTGGCCGCCCTCCTGGCGAATGACCAGCGAGAGCTTGCAGTGGGTCTTGAGGCCAACGATGCCGTAGACCACGTGTACGCCGGCCTGCTCGAGCTTGCGAGCCCAACCGATGTTGTTCTGCTCGTCGAAGCGGGCCTTGATCTCGACAAGCGCTAGCACCTGCTTGCCGGCCTCTGCAGCGCGAATCAGGGCGTCGACAATCGGCGAGTCGCCCGAGGTGCGGTAGAGGGTCTGCTTGATTGCCAAGACCTTCGGGTCGTTGGCTGCGTGCTCGAGGAACGCCTGCACCGAGGTCGAGAAAGACTCGTATGGGTGGTGAACCAAGATGTCGCGAGCTCGAAGCGCGGCGAAGAAGCTCTGGTCGTCGTCTTCGACCGGCTTTAGGTAGCGGTTGGTGATGACCGGATGCGGCGGGTAGTGCAGGTCCGGACGCTTCATGAATGCGATCTCGGAAAGACCGGTTAGGTCGAGCGGACTCGGCAGGTGATAGACGTCTTCGTCGGTGATGTCGAGCTCGCGCATTAGCAGCTCTAGAACCTGCGGGTTGATGTCGTCGGCCACCTCGAGGCGAACCGGCGGGCCGAACCGGCGACGCAGCAGCTCCTTCTCGAGCGCAACGAGCAGGTTTTCGCCCTCGTCCTCGTCGACTTCGAGGTCTTCGTTGCGAGTCACACGGAAGGTGTGGTGCTGCAACACCTCCATGCCTGGGAAAAGCTCGCCAAGGAACTCGCCAATGACGTCCTCGAGTGGCACGAAGCGCACATCCACAATGCCGTTGTTGCGCGAGTTTGGTGTGCCACCCGGAATGCGAACAAAGCGCGGCAGCAGCGGTGGAACCTTCACGCGAGCGAAGTTGTCGGTGGCGGTGTCGAGGTTGCGCAGAACCACGGCCAGGTTGAGCGACAAGCCCGAGATGTAAGGGAACGGATGCGCTGGGTCGACTGCTAGCGGTGTGAGGACAGGGAAAAGCTGGTTCTGGAAGTACGCGTGAAGGTCGGCCTTCTCGGTCTCGCTCAGGTCGTTCCAGCGAACCAGACGGATGCCCTTTCCGGCCAGCGCAGGTTCGATCACCTTGGTGAAAGTCTCGGCGTGACGACGCTGCAGTGCGTGGGCGTCCTCAGAGATGCGGGCGAGAACCTCGGCCGGCTCGAGGCCGCTTGCCGAAGTGGTTGCCAGGCCGGTGGCGATTCGACGCTTGAGGCCGGCCACGCGAACCATGAAGAATTCATCGAGGTTCGACGCAAAGATGCTCAGAAAGTTGACGCGCTCGAGCAGGTAGAGGTTTGGATCCTCGGCCAGTTCGAGAACGCGCTTGTTGAACGCGAGCCAACTCAGTTCGCGGTCAAGAAAGCGATCCGCGGGTAGGTTGGCGTCGAGGTCGGGGAGGCTGATCGCCATCGTTTCTTCTGAAGCCATTACTCAATCGTGCCACAGACGGGTGAACAGTGGGTGGCTAGAAGTTTTCCGCTAGGGCGTCGACATCGTCGGTTGGCTGGAATCGGTAGCCCACGTTGCGCACGGTTCCAATCAGTGACTCCAGGTCGCCAAGTTTTGCGCGCAGGCGACGGATGTGGACGTCGACCGTGCGAGTGCCGCCGAAGTAGTCGTAGCCCCAAACCTCGCTGAGCAGCTGATCGCGAGTGAACACGCGGCCCGGGTGCTGAGTTAGGAAGCGCAGGAGTTCGAATTCCTTATAGGTGAGGTCAAGTGGTTGCCCATTTACCTTGGCCGAGTATGAGGCCTCGTCGATAACTACACCCGACGTGCTGATCTTGCCCGAACTGCGCGACTCCTGCACGCGCGAAAGGGCAAGGCGGATGCGGGCATCGATCTCGCCCGGTCCCGCGCTTTCGAGAATTATGTCGCTAGCGCCCCACTCTGCGTTTATTGCCGCGAGGCCACCCTCGGTGACGATCAGAATCATTGGAGCCGAGATGCCTGTGGTGACCAAAATCTTGGCCAGGGCCTTGGTGCCGGCAAGGTCGCGGCGAGCATCGAGCAAAATTACGTCGTGGCCAGGAGCGCTTACGAGGTTTGCTGGCTCTGCTGGCATCTGACGAACTCGGTGGCTGAGCAGACCGAGCGCAGGCAAGACTTCGGAGTGGGCCGAAGCCGACAACACCAGAAGTTGGGCCATTTCTCTCTCCAAACGCCGTGCCTCAAGTTTAGACCCGCGCTCACAAGAGTTTTAGCGGCGATGAACGAAGATAGAACAGTGAAGAATCACTGGGTCGAAATCGTTGCCATCTGGGTATTGGTCGCTCTCGCTGCCGTCTCGGTATCGGTCGGTTGGCCGATTAGCATCGCCGATCCTGAGCTCGCATTCGGCACGATCATCGCCGCGGCGGTCGCGTTGGTTTCGCTCATCCAGTTGTTTCGCGCGCAGCCGAACGGCTTCGTCGCCCGCCTGGTCTACGTGTCTGGCGGCAGCTACTTGATCCTCGCGCTCGCTACCCTCGTCGACTGGCTTGCTAGGTAGACTAAAAACATGACTCTCGAGATTTTCTTTACCGGTCTTCTGGTTCTCGCAGCCCTCGCAATCGCGTCGATTTCAGGCGTGGTTTTGTACAAGCTGTTCAAGGGCCAGAAGTAGTTGTTCGTCCTCCCGGATGACCTACCCCTCGAACTAACTCCCTTCGCCTTCCTCGTTGGCAAGTGGGAGGGCACCGGCGTTATCAGCTACAAGGCGGATGGCGTTGAGGGTGAGGCGCCGCAATTCGAATTCCGTCAGCGTATCGAATTCGCTCACGACGGCCAATCGGTCCTCACTTACATCTCTTCTGCCGAGCTAATTGGCGATAACGCTTCTGCGCTACCTAGTGAACTTGGCTACTGGCGTCTGGCTCGACCGGCCAATGCGGCCGATCACGGCCCCGGCCTGCTGGTTGGCGAGGGTGAACCAAAGATCAAGACTCGCGAAGACCTCGAGACCCTGCGCAACAAGGAGGGCGGTTTCGACATTCAGGTGTCGACCCTGCACCCGGGTGGCGTCGCCGAGCTCTACAACGGCAAGATCAAGGGTGCTCGAATCGACTTGGCCTCGGCCCACGGCGTAGCTTTTGAGGGCGCCAAGACCTACCGCCACTCGACCCGCATCTTTGGCCTAGTCGAGAACGCTCTGCTCTGGGCGTGGGACATCGCTTTGCCGGGCAGCGAGCTCAAGTCGCACGCATCCGCCCGTCTCGAACGCGTTCAATGACGGCATCCTTCGGCAATCCGCTGACCGAGCAGCGAGCGCTGCTTGCGGGCAAGGCTGCCGTGGCGTTGGCCGACGCCTGCATCCTTCGAATCGATGGCGAAGATCGCCTCAAGTGGCTACACGCCCTACTCTCGCAGAACATCCAGAACCTGGCGGCCGGCGACTCGGCCGAGGCCCTGCTGCTTGACCCACAGGGGCACATCGAGCAGGACATCCATCTAGTGATCGATGCCGATAGCGTCTGGCTGTGGGTGGGTGCCGAACGCGGGGAATCCATGCGCGGGTGGTTCGAGCGCATGATCTTCCGTTCGAAGGTGACCATCACTGACGAGTCAGATCGTTACGCCCTCATTGCGACGTTCGGTTCGCCTTTAGCGCTCGCCGAATTTCACTGGAGCGACCCTTGGCCTGGGACGGTTGCTGGTGGCTACCGATACGCCACCGATGTCGTCGCCGACTCGCAGTGGGCTTATGTCGAAAACCTCGTGCCGATTGGCCAAGTGGATGCGGTCTTCGCCGACCTTCAGCCCGCCGGCACGATGGCTCTGGATGCGCTTCGAGTGGCCGCCAAGCGTCCCGCCGAGCCGGAGCTCGACGAGCGCAGCCTGCCTCACGAGCTCGACCTTCTGGCAACCGCCGTGCACCTGAGCAAGGGCTGCTACCGGGGCCAGGAGACCGTCGCCAAGGTGCACAACCTGGGGCACCCTCCGCGTCGAATCACGTTCCTGCACCTCGACGGCACGGGGCATGAGCTGCCACCGGCCGGCGCTGGCGTTTTCGTCGTCGGCGAGGAGCGCGAACGCGGCCGTGTGACTACAGCCGGTCAGCACTACGAGGCTGGGCCTATCGCACTAGCCGTGCTGTCGCGTTCCGTTCCGGTCGACGCGGCGCTAGAGATTCGCCTCGAGGGCGGCCAGGTTATCGCGGCGACCCAGGAGGTCATCGTTCCACCTGACGCCGGCAACATCGCCAACCTCGCGGCACGCGGGCTAACCGCTCGCAACCTTCCTCGCCGCAACCTGATGGGCGGCAAGTGATGCGGCTCGCGTGGCATCCGCGACCGGCCTTTGCGCGACTGATCGAGAGCATCGCGCCGATTCTGCAGATCGTGATTGGCGCTACGGGCGCATACGCCTTTAGTCATTTCGTGCTCGGGCACGCGGTGCCGCTGCTGTCGGCGACAGTAACAATCACCTCGCTCGGATTCACTCGCGATGCTCGTCCGCGTCGCGTGGCCGAGACCGCACTCGGCATGATTGTCGGCATCGCGCTCAGCGAAGCGCTGCTCATATTGTTCGGGCAGGGCATCTGGCAGATGGCCGTAGTGCTCTTGCTGTGTCTTTCGATTGCACGCTTGATTAGCGGCAGTGCATCGTTTGCCCTCACGGTCGGCATCCAGGCCGTGCTCGTACACCTGTTGCAGGCGCCGGCCGGGGGAGTGTTCGAGCGTTCGATTGACGGAATCGTGGGTGGTTTGATCGCGCTCGTTGTGACCGCACTCGTGCCGCGCGACCCACGCGGCATGGCCAACAAGGATGCGAATCGGCTGTTCGACGTCTTCCTCGCCTCGATCGCGGACGTGCGCACCGCGCTTCTAAACAAGGACTTCAAGGTGGCCGACCAAGCGCTCGTGCGCGTGCGCCGCAGCCAGCCGCTGATCGACAATTGGCGCATGAGCCTTGACAGCGCCATTTCGGTAAGTCGAATCAGTCCATTCCTGCGAAAGTATCGCGACGAACTGCTCGGACAGGTGCGGCTAATGCGCGGCATGGACCTCGCGACGCGAAACCTACGCGTTGTGGTTCGCCGCATCGATTTCTTGCTGCGCGACGGCGTGGCCCGGCCTTACCTAGCCGACCTGCTCGACCAACTCGAGTCGGCGGTCAAACTGCTACAGGCCGGCCTCGAAGAACCAGCCCAACTCGAGCTGGCGCAGGAGCAACTGCTCGAGATCATTCATCAGCTCGACCCCAAGCGCTTCGGCATCGCAGACCAGTTGCGCGAGGCCAGCGTGCTGCTTTTGCTGCGTCCGCTGCTGGTCGATCTGCTCTGTGCCAGCGGCATGAGCGAAGACGAAGCGCGCGAAGAACTGCCGGTCGTCTAGCTGCGGCCGGTTCGCCAGAGGTTGCTAGTCGCCTACGCGAACCGAGTCCCACGCCACGCTGAGTTCGCCAAGGCGCCAACGCTTGCGATCGCCGACAATCGGCCATCGCGACGCGAACATGTCTTTTGCGGCCGCCTGCCAGCGCTGAATTGGTGACGGCGCGCCCGAGTGATTGCGCCAAGCTCGGTCAAGATCGGTCAAGAACGAATGGATGCGTTCGCCTGGCATGTTGTGGTGGATCAGCGCCTTCGGCAGTCGCTCGGCCACGATGCTCGGAGCGTCGAGTTCCTGCAGTCGCAGGGAAATCGTCAGCGTGAGTGGGCCTTCGCGATCGAGGGTCACCCAGCTCGACACGCGTCCGATCTCATCGCACGTGCCCTCCACCAGCAGTCCGTCCTCTGCAAGGCGCGACTGCATGCGTTGCCAGGCCGCCGGCACGTCCGACTCTTCGTACTGACGCAAAACATTGAAGCAGCGAATCACGGTCGCAGGTCGGCCGGCTGCAAAGGCGACAGGCATCGGCACCTCGAAGCCCCCGAGCGCAAAGTGCAGACGCTCGTTGGCTACCTCGAGCCCGCGCTCGACGCGCTCGCGGTCAATCTCGACACCCACGACGTGAGTGTTGGGATTTGCCTTGCTAAGTCGCTGCAGGAGCTCGATCGCGGTGATAGGGCTGGCGCCGAAGCCCAGATCGACAACGACCGGCTGTGCCGTGCCGCGAATTACCGGTTGGGCGGCGATAAATCGGTCGACTCGGCGCAGGCGATTCGGGTTGGTCGTGCCGCGAGTGATGTTGCCGATTGGTTTGCCGTGACTGACGGCGAGCGGCTTTGCCTTTGCGACCACGGTCACCTCTCAATCGACTCGCCAATAAACTTATTCGCATGTCTGCGAAATACACACTTATCCTGCTCCGTCACGGCAACAGCGTCTGGAACCAGGAAAACCTGTTCACCGGTTGGGTCGATGTCGAGCTCAGCGACCAGGGCCGCGCCGAGGCCAAGCGCGCCGGCGAGCTGCTGGCCGAGTCCGGCCTCAAGCCTGACCTGCTCTTCACCTCGCGTCTGCGCCGCGCTATCAACACCGCGCACATCGCGCTCAACGCCGCCGACCGGGCATGGATCGATGTCGTTCGCGACTGGCGTCTCAACGAGCGCCACTACGGTGCTCTGCAGGGCAAGGACAAGGCTCAGACCCTTGCTGAATACGGCCCTGAGATGTTCCAGACCTGGCGCCGCTCATACGACGTTCCGCCTCCTGCCATCGACGACAACGACAAGTACTCGCAGGCGCACGACGAGCGCTACGCCGACCTCGGCCCGAACATTCCGAAGACCGAGTGCCTAAAGGACGTCCTCGAGCGCATGCTGCCGTTCTGGATGAGCGACATTCAGCCTGCGCTGAAGGCCGACAAGACCGTCCTTGTCACAGCCCACGGCAACTCGCTTCGTGCGCTGGTCAAGCACCTGGATGACGTCAGCGACGACGATATCGCCGAGCTCAACATCCCGACCGGCATCCCGCTGGTTTACAAACTGGATGAGAACTTCAAGCCACTGGTCAAGGGCGGCGAGTACCTCGACCCAGAGGCGGCTGCGGCCGGTGCGGCGGCAGTTGCGGCTCAGGGCAAGAAGTAAGCGCTAACGAAGAACTACAAGAAAAGGCCTCCCAGGTTGGGAGGCCTTTTCTCATGCTCGGGACCGCTAGTCGGCTTCGTGGTCGACCCATTCGCCGGTAGTCAGGTAGCTGATCTTGCTCGAAATGTCGACGACGTGGTCGGCAAAGCGTTCGTGGTAACGGCTGGCCAGGGTCACGTCGACCGTGTAGATCGCGTTTTCGGTCCAGTCAGCACCGAGAACCACATCAAAAACGTGGCGGTGCAACTGGTCTACGCGTTCGTCTTGTGCCTGAATCGCGCGGGCTTCGTCGGCATCCGTGCTGCGCAGAATTTTGGCGATCTTCTTGGCCAGGTCGATGTCCAGGTGGCCCATCTCTTCGAAGGTGGCCTTGAGTGCGGCCGGAATCGCGCTACCAGGGAAGCGGTAGCGCGCGATCGCGGCGATGTGTCCGGCAAGAGCGCCCATGCGCTCGAGCGAAGCGCTGATGCGCAAGGCAGAAACGAGGATGCGCAGGTCGCGTGAGACCGGCGACTGACGCGAAAGAATGCGGATCACGAGCTCGTCAAGGGTGAGGGCCTTGCTCTCGTTTGCCTCAGCCATGGCGATGGCGCGATCGGCGGCCGCAACGTCCGAGTTGATGAAAGCGGATGACGCGTCCTTCATGATGACGGTGACCGATTCGGCCATCTCGACGAGTCGATCTTGGACCTCGTGCAGTTGATCCTGGAAAACTTCGCGCATAGTGACGCCCCTTTCTGTCAAACAGACTCTCAGCGATTGGCAAACGGATGGTGAACTCGCGTTGAACTGTCGGCTAAACCCTTGCCGGCGGCGCTATTTCGCCTATTTGAACGCCGCCTGACCACTTATCGTTAACCTTGTGAACTTCTGGGTGGTTATGGCGCTATTGGCGGGTTTTGCCGCGGGCGCCGGCCTGGTTTTGGCGCTGTTCGTGCGCACTCTTCGCCGCGCTGAGCTCAGCGTAAGGGCCGATCGAGACAACATCGTTGACGGAGCCACCGAGGTCTTAGACGTCCTGGCCTCTGCTGGTCTCGTAATTGGTTCCACCGGCACGGTAATCAGAGCCACCGACGGCGCTCTTGCCATGGGATTGGTCAACAACCGTGTGCTCGTGCACAAGCGACTGCGCGAGCTTGTCACCACGGCTCGAGAATCCGAATCGCCCGTGAGCCTCGAGACAACCATTGCTAGCGGCCTGCGGGGCAACACGGTCTGGGTTCACGTGCGTGCCGCGAAGATGAGCAACGATAACGTTCTGCTGCTGGTCGACGACCGCACCGAGGCGCACCGCCTCGACGAAACCCGTCGCGACTTCATCGCCAACATTTCGCACGAACTAAAGACGCCCATCGGAGCGATTAGTTTGCTAGCCGAGGCATTGCAAGATGCCGGTGATTCGCCAGAGATGGTCGCCAAATTCTCGAAGGACCTCTATCGCGAGTCAAAGCGACTCGGTGCTCTGGTCAAAGACATCATCCAGCTCTCGCGTCTGCAGTCGGCCGAAGTGGCTAGCGGTGCTCAAGTAATCGAACTGCACGAGGTCATTGACGAGGCCGTAGAGCTCAACAAGCACGCTGCCGAGGCGCGCAAGGTGAGAATCGGTGTCGACGCGCCAAACGACATCTACGTTTACGGCGATCGCGGCATGCTGGTGACCGCCGTGCGCAACCTAATTGAAAACGCAATTACCTACTCTGATGACAATTCGCAGGTGGGAATCGGCCTTGCGGTGTCGCAGAACATCGCCGAGCTGGCTGTCTCTGACAGCGGTATCGGTATCTCGCCAGAAGACCAGAAACGCGTTTTCGAGCGGTTCTATCGAGTCGATCCTTCGCGTTCGCGCGAAACCGGCGGCACGGGCTTGGGGTTGAGCATCGTGAAGCACGTTGCGCACAACCACCGTGGCGAGGTCGCCGTGTTCTCAAAGCCTGGGCTTGGGTCAACCTTCACACTGCGTATTCCGTTGGCAGGTTCGGCCGTAGTCGGCAAGAGCAAGTCGGATAAGAAGGCCGTCAAGAAGTCGGCAAAGAAGAAATCGGGCAAGAAGGGCAAGAAATGACAAAAGTTCTCGTCGTCGAAGACGAAATCTCACTGCGTGAACCGCTGGTGTATCTGCTGCAGCGCGAGGGCTTTGAGATCGTCGAGGCGGGTGATGGCGCTACCGCGCTTGAGCTGTTCAAGAACCAGGGAGCGGATCTGATTCTGCTCGATCTGATGCTGCCGGGTGTATCGGGGAACGAGGTTTGCCGCCAGATTCGCCAAACCTCATCGGTGCCAATCATCATGCTGACTGCGAAGGACAGCGAAATCGACAAGGTTGTCGGTCTTGAAATAGGTGCCGATGACTACGTGACCAAGCCATATTCGAGCCGCGAGCTGCTCGCTCGAATGAAGGCGGTTCTACGTCGTAATGTCGCGCCAGCTCTCGAGCCGACCAGCGTTCTCGAGGCCGGCCCAATACGCATGGACCTCGAACGCCACGAGGTTCAGGTGCACGGCAAGAAGGTGGCCATGCCGCTGAAGGAGTACGAGTTGCTCGAGTTGCTGCTTGAGAACGTCAATCGCGTGCTCACCCGCGGCCAAATCATCGACCGCGTTTGGGGCAGTGACTACTTCGGCGATACCAAAACCTTGGATGTGCATATCAAGCGCATTCGCTCAAAGGTCGAGGATGACCCGGCACGCCCGGTGCACCTGCTCACGGTTCGCGGCCTCGGTTATAAATTCGAGGTTTAGCGGCTAAAGCTTGTTGCAAGCTAACGAAAAAGGGCTCCCGCTTGGGAGCCCTTTTTTTGAAAGACTTACTTCTAGTTGGCGTCAAGAACTGCCTTGTACTCAGGCAGAGTGCCATCGAGTACTGGCACCGACATGGTTGCTTCTGAGTCGCCGGTCTTGATTGTTACCTCAACCAGGCCGCCAGCCTTTGCTTCGGTGACGGCAGGTAGTGCTGCGGTGCCGTTGTAGCCGAGGTCGAACTTCTGGCCGGCATTCAGGTTTACCTGTGCTTGCTTGATGGTGCCAGCGTCTGGGTAGCTCAGCTGAATTGCTGCTCCTTCGAGACCGCTATTGACGAGCGAGCCGACGAGGATCGACTTGGTGCCATCGGTGAGCACGAGGAAGTTGCGAGCGGCAACCTTGCCAGCATCAGCCATTGCGCCGTCCGAAGGAGCGTAAACCTCTGCGGAAGCTACGTGGGTGATCATGTTGCAACCAGCGGTGCCAAGCATCACGCCTGCGACTACTGCAACCGAGGCAAACTTGCGAATCATTCATTCCTCCTGCGAATGGTTTTCAACGCCAGTCTACCCTTTAGAAATAGGCATTTCCGTGGTAAACTTGGGGTTTCCGGAGGGATTTTCCTAATGCGTTTTGAAGTCGGCGAGACCGTCGTTTACCCACACCACGGAGCTGCAGAAATCATTGCTGTCGGCGACCGTGTCTTTCGCGGCGAGAACAAGCTGTACCTGCAACTGAAGGTAGCTCAGGGTGATCTGACCATTTGGGTGCCTGCCGACAACGTCGAGAGCGTTGGCGTTCGCGATGTCATTGACGCAGCCGGAGTTAAGAAGGTTTACGGCGTTCTGCAGGCCGAGTTCACCGAGGAGCCGACCAACTGGTCTCGCCGCTACAAGGCAAACCTCGAAAAGCTTGCTTCGGGTGACGTCATCAAGGTTTCTGAGGTTGTTCGCGACCTTTGGCGCCGCGACCAGGACCGTGGTCTTTCGGCAGGCGAGAAGCGCATGCTGGCCAAGGCCCGTCAGATTCTCGTTTCGGAGCTAGCTCTGGCTCACAAAACCGACGAGGACGCCGCTTCGACTCAGCTCGACAAGGTTCTCGAAAAGGCCGGAGCCTAGGTTCAACCATGACCTCCCGTGATCTCGCGGTGGTCATCGTGGCGGCCGGCAAGGGCGAGCGCCTCGGTGCCGCTGTGCCCAAGGCATTCTTTGAAATCGCAGGTCGCTCCCTGCTCTCTCACGCAATCGAACGCGCACTCGCTTCGTCACGCCTGCTGCAGCTGATCGTCGCCGCGCCGGCAGAGCTGGTTGACCAGGCACTCATCACAGCCGAAAACCTAGCCGCCGTCGCTCCCGTTGGGAAGAGCAGCGTTGCAATCCAGGTCGTGGCAGGCGGCGCATCGCGTCAGGATTCAATCGCCAAGGCACTTGAGGTCCTTTCGCCCGATGCCGACGTTGTCCTAGTTCACGATGCGGCTCGTGCCTTTGCGCCAACCAGCGTATTTGACCGTGTTGCCTTAGCAGTGCGCGAGGGTCGTCGTGGCATCGTTCCGGTCGAGCCGGTCGTCGACACAATCAAGCGCGTCGCTGGCGTTGTGGTTCTCGAGACCGTGGATCGCACCGAGCTTCGCGCGGCTCAGACTCCCCAGGGCTTCGTGGCCGAGCAGCTGACCGCGGCCTACGCTTCAGCCGGCCAAGACCACACCGACGATGCCGCACTTATGCAGGCCAATGGCCACGAGGTTGGGTTCGTCGCGGGAGACGCGCACGCCTTCAAGATCACGACGCCAAACGACGTCGATCGCGCATACGCCCTGGCCTTCGGCGCAGGCGCCTCGGCGGGCGCCGCTGGCATCCGTGTTGGTATCGGCACCGACACCCACAGATTCACCGATGAAGCAGACAAGCCGCTCTTCCTTGGAACGGTCGAATGGGCGGGCGAACGCGGCCTCGACGGCCACAGCGATGGCGATGCCGTCAGTCACGCCATCGTGGATGCGCTCCTTGCCGCTGCCGGACTTGGAGATATCGGAACCAACTTCGGCGTCGACCGCCCCGAATTTGCCGGTGCAAACGGAGAGGTGTTCCTTGGTGGCGCCTTGGAGCTGATCGCCAACGCTGGATGGGCAGTGTCGAACGTTAGCGTGCAGATCATCGGCAATCGCCCCAAGGTAGCACCACATCGTGAGCGCGTCGAACGCGTACTTACTGAACTTCTAGGTGCTCCCGTTTCGCTCACCGCGACGACCACCGATGGGCTTGGGTTCCTCGGTGCGAGCGAGGGTGTTGCCGCTGTGGCCACAGCGCTGCTGCGACGCGCCGAAGGTAGGCTTGGCTCGTGACCGCGCCGGTAATGAATCTCTACGACTCGAAGAGCCAGACTCTTCGGGCGTTTGCGCCTATCAAGGCCGGTCAGGTGGGCATGTACGTCTGCGGCCCGACGGTCCAGGGTGCGCCACACGTAGGCCACCTTCGTTCGGCTCTCGTTTACGACATTCTTCGCCGCTGGCTTGCCGCCAAGGGCCTCGAGGTCACGATGGTGCGCAACGTTACCGACATCGACGACAAGGTGCTCGAGAAAGCCGTCGAATCGGGCCAAGACTGGTGGGCGTTGGCCTACCGTTTCGAGCAGGAATTCAACTCGGCCTATCGCGCACTCGGCATCGCCGCGCCAACCTATGAGCCGCGCGCGACCGGGCACATCCCGGAGCAAATCGCGCTGATTGAGCGACTCATTGAAGCCGGCTATGCGTATCGCGCCGAAGACGGCTCGGCCGATGTCTACTTCGCTGCAAGCAAGTGGGCGGCATATGGCGAACTCACCAACCAGCGCATCGACGACATGGTCGACGATGGCGAGGCAACATTGCGCGGCAAGCGCGATCCTCGAGACTTCACGCTCTGGAAGGCAGCCAAGGACGGCGAGCCAGAAACCGCGACCTGGCAGACGCCCTTTGGCGCGGGGCGTCCCGGCTGGCATCTCGAGTGCTCGGCGATGTCGACCCGCTACCTAGGTTCAAACTTTGACATTCACGGCGGAGGCCTCGATCTGCGCTTTCCGCACCACGAGAACGAGCTCGCTCAGTCGCGCGCGGCCGGCGATGCTTTCGCCAACTACTGGCTGCACAACGGCCTGGTGAACGTGGGCGGTCAAAAGATGAGCAAGTCGCTGGGCAACAGCGTTTTTGCTGCAGACCTGTTCGCCGGCAGTCGACCTATTGCGGCCAGATACTTCCTCGGCAGCGCGCACTACCGCAGCGTTCTCGACCTGCACGATGGCGCCTTGGCTGAGGCCGAGACCGCGATGGCGCGCATCGAAGGCTTTGTTGCTAGGGCCACGCGAAAGACGGCAGCGCCGGCCTTCGCGACTGCAAGCAGCGCATACGCACTTTTGCCAGAAGCCTTCGTGGCTGCCATGGACGAAGACATGAACCTGCCAGCCGCGCTAGCCGTGTTGCACGAGCAAGTGCGTGCCGGAAACGCGGCGCTTGACGCCGGTAGTGATGCAGCCGATCAGCTGGCGGCTGTGGTTGCGATGCTCGAGGTCTTGGGTCTGAACCCGCTGGCCGCAACCTGGAGCGGCACCGCAGGTTCCTCGGCCGATTCGGCCCTAGAGTCGCTCGTCGATTCGCTTATTGTGCAGCGCAACGAAGCTCGCGCAAACAAAGACTTTTCGCGTTCGGATTCGATTCGCGATCAACTCAAGGCGGCAGGCATTCAGCTTGAAGACGCCGCAGACGCAACCAATTGGAGCATTAGCTAATGGCAAAACCAGGACGCCCAGGAGCGGCAAAAGGCAAGAAGGGTGCAACTGTTGGCACCGGTGGCCACGGCAAGGACCGCCTAGCTGGCAAGGGTCCAACGCCTAAGGCCGAAGACCGCAAGAACCACAAGGCTTACAAGGCAAAGCAGGCCGCTGCCAAGCACCGCGAGGCAACCGGCGCTAAGCGCGGCGAGTTCCTTGCACCTGCAGCACGCACCGCCGGCACAGGTGGCGCCGGCCGCACCAACGCACAGCGCGTTGCCAAGGCTGTCGATCAGAGCGAGATGCTATCGGGTCGCAACTCGGTGCTCGAGGCTCTGCGCGCCAAGCTTCCTGCCACCACGCTGTACCTTGCTCAGCGCATCGAGATGGATGACCGCGTCAAGGAATCGATCAACCTCGCCAACAAGCGCAACATCGCTGTTGTCGAAGTGACCCGCCCCGAGATCGATCGCCTCACCGGCTTCGACTCGGTGCACCAGGGCATCGCTCTCGCCGTTCCGCCATACAAGTACAGCCACCCGCAAGAGATGCTCGACGTGATCGTCTCGCGCGGCCAGACTCCTCTGCTCGTCGCACTCGACGGCATCACCGACCCTCGCAACCTCGGCGCCATCCTGCGTTCGATCGCGGCCTTCGGTGGCCAGGGTGTCGTTCTGCCACAGCGTCGCTCAACCGGTGTTACCGCGGCTGCCTGGAAGACCTCGGCCGGTGCGGCTGCCCGAATCCCGGTTGCTCTCGCGGCTAACCTGACCGCAACTCTGAAGGAATTCAAGAAGCGTGGACTGTTCGTTGTGGGGCTCGACGGCGACGGCGACGTTAGCCTGCCTGATTTCGACCTTGGCACCTCGCCGGTTGTGGTTGTTGTCGGATCCGAAGGTAAGGGTCTTTCGCGTCTGGTTCAGGAGACCTGCGACATCGTGCTGTCCATTCCTATCGCACGCACGACCGAGTCGCTGAACGCCGGTATCGCCGCTTCGGTGGTCTTGTATGAGATCAGCGCCGCACGCGCCGCAACCGGACGCCACATCGTCTAGTTTTCAAGCAAAGAAATCGCGCCCTCAGTCAGGCTGGGGCGCGATTTCGCTTTAAGTTGCAGAGACTCGTCTAGACCAGGTCTCGCCAGTCCACGTCGTCGTCATCCACAGCGATGATGGTGCCGCTCGGCACGGCGTCTGGCAGCGTGATCGACTCGGTCGTCGTGGCGCCCAGATAGGCCTCTTCATCGCGACGGTGCACCAGCACGTTACGCACGTACGAATCGACGGCCTCCTGCAGCGGAATGCCGCGTCCGGCGTTTTCGGCCATGTACCAGCGGTGCTCGAGCACCTGGTGGAAAACCTCAGCCGGTTCGAGGCGACCCGAAAGCTCGCGCGGTATAGCTAACACGACGGGCTCGAACACACGCGACAACCATTCGTGAGCGAGCACCTCTTCGTCAGCGCCAACCCGCTCGTGCTTTAGGCGGTACTCGTCTAGCGAGTTGAGCAAGCGACGGGCCTGGTTCTCTTCGACATCCAGGCCAGTCAGGCGCAGCAGGCGGCGGGCGTGGTGGCCGGCATCGACTACCTTCGGCTGAATCTTGACGGTGCTGCCGGCGCCATCGGTCTTGATCGAAAGCTCTTCGATGTCGAAACCAAGCTCGTTGAGGCGCTCGACGCGGCGGCTGATCTTCCAGCGTTCGCCGGCCGAGAAGGTCTCGGCACCGGTCAGGGCCGTCCAAAGTTCGTGATACTTAGCGACGATTCGTTCGCTCGTAGCGACCGCATCCACGCCCGGTGTTGCATTGCCAGAGGCGATGAGGTCCATCAGTTCGCCGGCGATGTTCACGCGAGCGATCTCGAGGTCGTTCTCGCGTTGTCCGCGCGACAAGCCGCCGTCATAGAGCTGACCGGTCTCGGCATCCACCAGGTATGCCGCGAACGAGCCGGCATCACGGCGGAATAGCGTGTTCGACAGCGATACGTCGCCCCAGAAGAAGCCGGCGATGTGCAGGCGAACCAGCAGCAGCGCAAGCGCATCCACCAGTCTGGTTGCGGTCTCGGGTCGAAGTCCCTGCGACCACATGGCGCGGTAGGGGAGCGAGAACTTGAGGTGTCGAGTAATCAGCACCGACATGAGTTCCTCGCCAGAGGCATCGTGGCGATTGTTGATGATCGCGAACGGCTCGACGCAGGGCACATCGAGCTTGATGAGGTTCTTGAGCATGTCGTATTCGCGCTTGGCCAGCTCGGGCAGGGTCTCTTTGATCGCGATGACGTGATCGTTCAGGTGCGCAAAACGTACTGTGTGTCTTGAAAGGCCCTTAGGCAGCGCGGCGATGTTTTCTGCCGGCCATTCCTCTAAAGGCAAATGCCACGGTAGATCCAGCAGTGCTGGCTCTACCGTGGCAGCCGTGATGTCGAGTGAAGTCAACGCTTAGTTAAGGCGCAGGCCGGTCTCTACATCGAAGAGGTGGGTGATGCCGCCCTCAGGAGCGAGGGTGACCTTCGAGCCGGTCTTGAGAGCGCTGCGGCCCTCAACGCGAGCGACGATGTCCTGGTCGACACCGTTGATGCTGGTGCGGCCGTAAAGGAAGCCGTCTGCACCGAGCTCTTCAACTACGTCAACCTCAACTGCGATACCGTTCGACGAGACCTTGAGGTTCTCAGGACGGATACCGACGGTGATTTCCTTGGCCGAGGTCTTGGCAAGAACGTCAGCTGCGACTGGCAGTACGGTGTTGCCGAACTGCACGCCACCGGCGACGATTGGCAGCTGAACGAGGTTCATGGCTGGCGAGCCGATGAAGCCTGCAACGAAGACGTTGGCTGGGCGCTCGTAGAGTGCAATCGGGGTGTCAACCTGCTGAAGAACGCCGTCCTTCAGAACTGCAACGCGGTCACCCATGGTCATTGCCTCGACCTGGTCGTGGGTCACGTAAACGGTGGTTACACCGAGGCGACGCTGTAGCGAAGCGATCTGGGTGCGGGTCTGAACACGGAGCTTGGCGTCGAGGTTCGACAGCGGCTCGTCCATGAGGAACACCTGAGGCTTGCGAACGAGTGCGCGGCCCATTGCAACACGCTGGCGCTGACCACCCGAGAGTGCCTTTGGCTTGCGGCTCAGGTAAGGCTCGAGGTCGAGCAGCTTGGCAGCCTCGAGAACGCGCTCGGCGCGCTCTTCCTTGCTGACGCCTGCGATCTTCAGGGCGAAGCCCATGTTCTCTGCCACGGTCATGTGTGGGTAAAGAGCGTAGTTCTGGAACACCATTGCGATGTCGCGGTCCTTAGGTGGAACGTCGGTGACGTCGCGGTCGCCGATGAGGATGCGACCCTGGTTGACCTCTTCGAGGCCAGCGAGCATGCGCAGGGTGGTCGACTTTCCACAGCCCGATGGGCCAACGAGGACGAGGAATTCGCCGTCCTGGATGTCGAGGTTGATCTGGTCCACTGCTGGACGAGTTCCGCCTGGGTATAGACGGGTGGCACTGTCAAAAGTTACTGACGCCATGATTTTCTCCTTCACCGGCAGGTACGTGCCGGACGATCCGTTGTGATGGGTTGTCGGGCTGGCCGCCCAACTTGTTCATTATCCCATCGCGAAACACTCGTTTAGACTTATAAATCGCATCTGTCACGCAATCGTGACGCGCGATCGTGACCCAAGTCGTAACCCGGCCCAGCTAGGCGCGACCCAAACTGAAAAGGACAGCGTCATGAACGAAAAACTTACTCGCGAAGAGCAGCGCGAAGCCGCTCGAGCAAAGGCCAAGGCCATGCGCGAACAGCACCGCCGCGGCGAGAAGCGCAAGCGCTTGCTCATCCAGCTCTCTGTCGTCATTGGCTCACTGGCACTCGTCGGCGGCGTGGCCGCGGCGGTTGTCATCGGCGCTAACGCACCTCAGTCAGACGCCAAGACCCCGGCAAACTTCAGCTTCAACGACGGTTTGAAGCTAGGCGCAAACGGCGAGCCATTCACCGCAAACACCACCCCAACCGCTTCGGCCACACCTGGTGCAGCAGACCCGATCAACATCAAGGTTTACCTCGACTACCAGTGCCCGATTTGTCAGGGTTTCGAACTTGCCAACAGCGAGCAGTTCAAGAGCTGGTTGAACTCGGGCTATGCCACCCTCGAGGTTCACCCGATTTCGTTCCTTGACGGCCAGGGCAGCCCAAACGAGTACTCAAGCCGCGCTGCTAACGCCGCCATCTGCGTTGCCGAGAACTCGCCTGCCGACTTCTACGACTTCAACCACGCGCTGTTCCAGAACCAGCCTCAGGAGGGCACGCCAGGCCCTAGCAATGACGAGCTGTTCGAGACCGCGAAGAGCGTAGGCGTTCAGAACCAGGAGACCATCAAGAGCTGCATCGACGGCAAATCGTACGGTGACTGGATCAAGGCGACCACCAGCAAGGTTCTCTCGCAGGACTACGTAGTGGAAGGCACCGAGCTTCGGGTGACGGGCACTCCAGCCATTTTCGTCAACGGCGAGCAGTACACCTGGGAGACCTTTGCAGACCTGACCAACCCGGCTCGCTTCGCGCAGTGGGTGCAGAAGGCTGCCGGCAACTAACCAGTAAGCGGTAATCGAAATGGCCCACGGGAAACCGTGGGCCATTTCGTATTGCGTGAGTCAGCGCAACTGCGGTTCGGGTAACCTTGTACCGAACCTTTGGGTTCGAGGCATCGCAAGATGCTGGCTTCCTTGGCGCAATTGGTAGCGCACCGCACTTGTAATGCGGGGGTTAGGGGTTCGAGTCCCCTAGGGAGCTCTT
>JACCDJ010283701.1_pt1 | contig 29098 bp, 27 predicted proteins | sample 7444481 | NCBI WGS metagenome assembly JACCDJ01 (sample SAMN15323435, study PRJNA562643) | freshwater metagenome | isolation source: river surface water | place: USA:Blue River Watershed | collected 2017-08-15 | reverse complement strand
GGTTGCATATAAGAAGTATGGAAGGCCCCAGCCACGGCCAGCGCGCGAACTCTCGCGCCTTCGGGAGCGAGCATAGAAAGCGCTTCAAGACTTCCGGCGGCAACAATCTGCCCAGCACCGTTGTCATTTGCTGCAACCAGATCGAGTTTGCGAATTGCCTCTAACACCACAGAACGCTCGCCACCAAGAACAGCAGACATACCAGCCGGAGATAGCGCTGCCGCTTTTGCCATTTCTTCTCCGCGCAGTCGTACCAATTTCATGGCGTCGATATCGGATATGACTCCTGCGACTGCAGCCGCAGCAATTTCGCCAACAGAGTGACCTGCAACAAATGAAAAATGTATTTCGTCATCAAGTGATTGAGCGCTGAGCAAACTTGCAGCAACAATTAACGGTTGGGCATTAGCAGTATCTTTAATTTCTTCCGCATCAGCCACCGTGCCTAAACGTTCTAGATCAAGGCCGATTGCATCAGAGTAAGAAGCAATCGATTCCTTAAGTGCGGGATTTTCCAACCAAGCGGCCAGCATGCCCGGAGTCTGTGAGCCTTGTCCGGGAGCGAGAATGGCGAGCACGTGACAAATATATGGGATTACGAACGAGTAACTAGCCACACTTGAGCACAATGTGGCGCAACTTTTACCTTTGATGCTGGTAATTCGATGATTGGTTGGTGGGTATCAACAGGAGATGATGCATCAAAGATTCTCCTGAAACTTGTTCCCCACTTTTGATCAGGCAGAGTAAATGCAGTTTCAACAGTAGATGAATTAAGAAGTAGTAAGAGTCCGCGATCTGGCCCTGCCTCAATTTGCACAGTGAGGCTTCGCTTTTCGCCATCTGCCCAATGAGCTTCAGTCATTTCATGGCCACCTAAACTAAACCAGGCAATATCTTTTCGTTGCGTGCCGAAATCAAGGCGACCGGTGAAAAATTCCGCTGCCACATCTGCCAAATATGTTTTGCGAATTCGTGTTAACTCTGCAACAGAGTCGCGCATATCGCGTTCTAGGTCAGTGAGCTCCCAAGCATTAGCCCAGCCACCCATAAATGTCTCTGGGCTATCTGCGATATCAACAGACATTTTGCGTGGCATTGAGTAAGCATTATTTGATCCCGCTTGCGAGCGCGATAACTCATCACCCATTGTGATCATTGGGACTCCAGCAGATAAGAGCAGCGTTGCCATGATTGATTTCTTGAGTGAATGGCGGAGCGCGACGAGTTGTAAATCGTCGCTTGGGCCTTCTACCCCCATATTCCAGGAACGATTTTCGGATGCACCGTCTCGGTTATCTTCACGGTTGGCTTCATTACGTTTCTGGGAATACATCACTAAATCATTGAGAGTGAATCCATCATGGGCTGTCACGAAGTTGATAGATGAAGTAGGGCCGCGGTAGAAGAAGACATCTGACGAGCCGCTAATGCCATCGGCGATATCAGAGACGCCCTCGCCGTAACCGCGAGCTAGGTCGCCGAGCCAAAACTGGCGGACAGAGTCGCGATAGCGATCGTTCCATTCGCGCCACGGATGTGGAAAATCTCCGAGTGAGTAGCGGGAGATATCCCAGGGCTCAGCAATCATTTTAAAGTTACGGAGCACCGAATCGGATTCAATGGCTGACATCAGCGCTGAATCGAAAGCAGAATGCGTGGAGTACAAAGCGGTGGTTAAATCAAAACGGAAACCATCAACGCCAATGACTTCTACCCACCACCGTAGTGAATCAACTATGTGGCGTACCCCATGTGGGCTAGATGCGTGAATGGTGTTGCCGCATCCTGTGACATCAATGTAATTGCCACGACCATCATTGCGATACCAGGCATTGTTATCGATGCCCTTATACGAAAGCGTTGGACCACCGACGCCACCTTCTGCAGTGTGGTTATAGACAACGTCTAGAAATACTTCAATCCCGTTTTCATGTAAACGATCTACCGCCCATTGCAATTCGGTTACGGGATCATCAGTTGCAGCATATTCAGCATGAGGAGCAGAGAAGGCGATTGCGTTATATCCCCAGTGATTTTTCCGGCCACGTTCCCATATTGCGGGTTCTGTGGCATAGAAATGAATGGGAAGGAGTTCAAGTGCAGTCACACCTAAATGCTTTAAGTGCTCGATAGTGCTGGGATGGCCCAACGCTTTATACGTTCCGCGCTCTTCTTGTGGAATCTGCTGGTTCTTCGCAGTCAACCCTTGCACGTGTGCTTCATAAATAACTTCTTGCGTCCATGAATAAATGGGACGGTGAATTTCGCGAGCGTGGTAATCAGTTACTACCGAGAACGGAACAAACCCGGCGCTATCGCGATTGTCGCGAATCGAGGTATCGCCATTACCAACGCCATCACTTGCCACATGTCCATAGATTTCTGGAACGTACTGCACTGTGCCATCGAGTTTATGTGCATAAGGATCGATCAATAACTTGGCAGCGTTAAAGCGAGATCCATATTCCGGCGCCCATGTTCCATAGATGCGATATCCGTAGCGTTGCCCCGCGCGCACACCAGCGAGATAGCCGTGCCAGATCGGTCCATTGCGATGGGAAAGTGCAAAGCGCGTTTCCACCAACTTGCCATTGACTTCATTGAAGAGGCAGAGCTCGACCGCTGTGGCAGCTTGGGTCCAGATAGCGAAGTTACATCCGCCCTCAGTGAGAGTGGCGCCGAGGGTTCGCGGGTCTGCTGGAAGCACGGGGCTATCTTGCCGTGGCAATTGCCAAATCGGGCTTTCGCGTTGTGAAAGAGGCTACCCGTCAGTAACATACCCGCTATGAAGATTGCCGTATGTGTAAAACAAGTTCCCGATTCATGGGCCGAGAAGAAGATGGTCGGCGGAGTTCTCGATCGCGAGAGCGTTGATGCTGTTCTCAATGATCTTGATGAATATGCCGTCGAAGAAGCGCTTCGCATCGCAGAAGCACATGGCGGCAATGAAGAAGGTGGACCACACACAGTGACTGTGATTTCAATGGGGCCAGAGCGCGCAACGGAAGCAGTTCGTAAAGCGCTTTCGATGGGCGCAAACGATGCAGTATTGGTCAGCGATAGCGCGCTCGCCGGTTCTGATGCCCTTGCTACCTCTGCAGTACTTGCCAAAGTTATTAGCGATGGCGGTTATGACATTGTCATCTGCGGTACCGAATCCACTGATGCACGCATGAGCGTAGTACCAGCGATGCTCAGCGCTCGCCTTGGTTGGGCGCAACTCACCTTTGCATCAAAGGTGGTCGTTGATCCAGCTGGAAAAGTCTCAATCACACGAGTTACTGAAGCAGGTGTTGATGAAATGTCAGCTGCTTTTCCAGTAGTCATCAGCGTCGTTGAGAAAATTAATGAGCCTCGCTACCCATCATTTAAGGGCATCATGGCAGCAAAGAAAAAAGTAATTGCACAGAAAGATTTGGCAGCAGTTGGCGTTGCAGCACAGAGCGCTTGGTCGCAAGTTAAAGATGCAACTCCACGTCCACCACGTGCTGCAGGCGTGAAAGTCAGCGATGACGGCAATGGTGGAGAAGCACTGGCAACATTCCTAGCAGAAAAGAAGTTGATATGAGCACAGTATTAATTTTGGCTGATTTTTCAGGAGATCAAGCAACCAAGACAACTGCCGAACTTGCAACTGCAGGTGCGCGAATTGGTTCAGTCTCTGCAGTTGTGCTTGCGCCAGTTGGTAAAGGTGCAGCTCTTGCGGCCACAGTGAAGCAAGGACCAATTAGCAACGTCATAGTTGTTGAGTCCAATGACTTCACTACCCATGGAGTTCCTGCATCAGCAGATGCTCTTGCTCAGTTGGTAAAAGAGAAGTCACCGGCAGCTGTCCTCATCGCATCGCATGCCTTCGGTAAAGAGGTAGCAGCACGCGTTGCGGTGCTGACTGAATCCGGAATCATTACTGATGCGGTAGATGTTGCAGCAGATTGCACCGCTACCCAACTTGTCTTTGGTGGATCCACAACGGTCCATTCACAAGTTTCGCAAGGAACACCAATAATTACGATTCGCCCTAACAGCATTGAAGCTGACTTCAGCGCTGCATCACCTGCCATCGAAAATGCCAGCGCAACGATCAGCGATGTAGCAAAGAAAGCCGTGATCTCCTCTTCACAGCCACCAGTAAAGGGCGGACGTCCAGAACTTACCGAAGCAAATATCGTCATCTCCGGTGGACGTGGAACAGATGGAAACTTCTCCGCAGTGGAAGCGTTGGCAGATGTATTAGGTGCAGCAGTTGGTGCATCACGTGCTGCAACCGATGCTGGTTGGTATCCACACTCACACCAAGTTGGGCAAACAGGAAAGACGGTAAGCCCACAGTTATATGTTGCCTGCGGAATTTCTGGCGCAATTCAGCACCGCGCAGGCATGCAGACCTCCAAGACAATCGTTGTGGTCAATAAAGATCCAGAAGCGCCGCTCTTTGATATCGCCGATTTCGGCGTCATCGGCGACCTCTTCAACGTGCTTCCGCAGGCGACCGCTGCAGTTGCAGCCAAAAAAGGCTAAGCGCGCGCTACGAACTAGACTGCTCCAATGAGCGTCTACCTTGACCATGCGGCAACCACGCCGATGTTCGATGTTGCCATTGACGCCATGAGCGCATCCCTGCGCAAACTGGGTAACCCATCTTCACTGCACTCTGATGGTCGAGCCACACGCAAAGATGTGGAAGATGCCCGCGAAAAGATTGCACGCGCCATCGATTGCTTGCCTAGCGAAGTGATTTTCACTGGCTCTGGCACTGAAGCAAATAACGCTGCGATCAAGGGTCTCTTCTGGCATTCCCAGAAGAAAGTAATCGTTGTATCTAGCATCGAACATCATGCCGTTCTAGATCCAGCGCACTGGCTTGCAGAACATGAAGGTGCGCAACTTATCGAGCTTCCCGTTACTGCCGATGGCGTAATCGATTTAGATTTTCTCACAAACCTTGTTGCTGAGCGTGGTGCGGAAATTGCCTTGATATCAGTGATGCATAGCAATAATGAAACAGGAGTAATTCAGCCAATTGCTGATGTAGTTCGTATTGCTGGAGATATTCCGGTGCACTGTGATGCAGTGCAAAGTTTTTCTAAGGTGCCACTTTCCTATAAAGAACTTGGCCTTTTCGCCATGACTATCAGCGCCCATAAAGTAGGTGGCCCACTTGGAATCGGTGCTCTCATTCTGCGGCGTGCAGTTGAAATTCCACCTCTTCTTCATGGCGGTGGACAAGAGCGAGATATTCGTAGCGGAACTATCAATGCTCCATCCATCGTGGCTTTCGCTGCCGCAGTTTCGGCACATCTTTATGATGCCAAGAAAGTAACTGAACTACGTGACCTTTTTGAAGCAGGCGTCATGCAGGCACGACCAGATGCCGTGATCAACGGAAAGTCGGCAGCGCGCCTTCCCGGAATTTCAAATATCACTTTTCCAGGAACGCAAAGTGATTCACTGCTCTTGCTCCTTGATTCTGAGAAAGTTTCTTGCTCAACCGGCGCAGCTTGTAGCGCAGGCGTTCATCGCCCTAGCCATGTACTGATGGCGATGGGGCTCACTGATGTTGTTGCGCAGTCATCGCTTCGCTTCTCCTTTGGGTCAACCTCAACCGAAGCGGATGTTGCCTATGCGCTCTCTGTTCTACCTCGCGTCATTGAGCGCGGTTTGGCGGCGAATGCGGTGGGGCGCTCATGAAGATTATTGCTGCAATGAGCGGTGGCGTGGATTCTGCAGTCGCTGCAGCACGCGCGGTTGAGGCTGGCCATGAAGTCATTGGGGTGCATTTAGCGCTTTCTTCCAATCCACAGAAGTACCGCAGCGGTGCACGCGGTTGTTGCACAATCGAAGATTCACACGATGCTCGTCGCGCCGCTGATGTCATAGGAATTCCTTTCTATATCTGGGATATGGCTGATGAATTTCATCAGGGTGTTGTTGAGAATTTCATGAGTGAATATGCAGCAGGGCGAACTCCCAATCCTTGTCTGCGATGTAATGAGAAAATTAAATTTGCTGCGGTCTTAGATCGCGCCAAAGCGATGGGTTTTGATGGCGTTGTCACAGGCCATTACGCACGCACACGCGAAAGCGCTCAAGGTCGCACTCTGCATCGCGCGGTAGATCCACTTAAAGATCAGTCTTATGTACTTGCGGTGCTCAATCGCGATCAAATCAATGGCGCCATCTTTCCGCTAGGCGACACTGAAAAAGTTGATATCCGAAAAGAGGCAGAAGCCCGTGGTTTAGCTGTGGCACAGAAACCCGACAGCCACGATATTTGTTTTGTTCCTTCCGGTGACAACGCTGGTTGGTTACGTGATCGCCTCGGAAGTGAAGTTGGGCCAATCGTTGACCAAGATGGAAAGAAAATTGGAGAACACAAAGGCGCCTACACATACACAATTGGGCAGAGAAAAGGTCTGGGGCTCACCGTTCCAACGCCGGATGGCTCACCACGCTTTGTTTTAAAGATCGAACCAGTCTCCAACACAGTTGTCGTAGGTCCACGCGAAGATTTAGCGGTGACAACAATGCGAGGAGAACGCCCCATCTTCTGTGGTCCTGAAGTTGGAGCTGCGCCGATGCGCGGCTTTGTACAAGTGCGCGCACATGGAGCTGCATTGGATTGCACCTATTACATGGATAACGGCTACCTCGTTGCAGAACTTGATCAACCACTTCTCGGTCTAGCAACTGGCCAAGCGATGGTGATTTATGACGGTGATCGTGTAGTTGGTTCGGCAACAATCTGCGAGACAGCATGAGCGCCGCAGAGACCAACAAGGCCCGCCATCGCATCACTGAGCTCACCCAAGAAATTAGAGATCATCAATTTAAATACTATGTTTTAGATGCTCCAACAATTTCTGATGCGCAATTTGATGCTTTATTAAAAGAGCTCCAGTCACTAGAGGCAAAATTTCCTGAATTACTCGAACCAGATTCACCATCGTTGGGAGTTGGTGGGGGATTTGCTACAACTTTTGAGCAACACGATCACATCGAGAAGATGATGAGTCTTGATAACGTTTTCGATAGCGAAGAGTTAGCAGCGTGGTTTGATCGCGTTGAGAAAGAGAGCCCTTCACCTGAATTTCTCTGCGAACTGAAAGTGGATGGGCTAGCCATCAACTTGCTCTATCAAGATGGCCAACTTGTACGCGCTCTCACTCGTGGCAACGGAACTACTGGGGAAGATGTCACTCTCAATGTGAAGACTATTAAGGGGCTGCCGCATAACTTGGCTGGCAAAAAAGTTCCATCGCTGATTGAGGTTCGCGGCGAAGTATTTCTACCAGTTGCCGCATTTAACCAACTCAATGAAGAGCTGGAAGAGGCAGGCAAACCCCTCTTTGCCAACCCACGTAACTGTGCAGCAGGGTCGCTGCGCCAGAAAGATCCGCGTATCACCGCATCGCGTCCATTGGATGTTGTTGTGCATGGCATTGGCGCCTGCGAAGGCCTGACTCTGACTTCACAATCTGATGCATACGAGAAGTTAAAGTCGCTTGGTCTGCCAACTTCTTCGCGGTTTACAGTGTGTAAGACTCGCGCAGAAGTTTTGGCGTATATAGAAAATTACAATATTCATCGCCACGATGTAGAGCATGAAATTGATGGTGTAGTTATCAAGGTAGATCAGATAGCTGCACAGAAAAAACTGGGATTTACATCGCGTGCTCCTAAATGGGCGATTGCATATAAGTACCCTCCAGAAGAAGTCACCACCAAGTTACTTGATATCAAAGTTAGCGTCGGTCGCACTGGCCGTGTAACGCCTTTTGCATTTATGGAACCTGTCAAAGTTGCTGGATCCACCGTTACTAATGCGACGCTGCACAATCAAGAAGAGATAGAACGCAAAGGCGTTCTGATCGGCGACATAGTCATTATTCGTAAGGCCGGCGATGTGATTCCTGAAGTACTTGGCCCTGTTATTGATCGCCGCACGGGTAAAGAGAGACCATTCGTGATGCCTCAGCAATGCCCAGAATGTGGCAGCGCACTCAAGGCAATCACTGAAGGTGATGTCGATATCCGCTGCCCTAATACGCGCAGTTGCCCTGCCCAGCTACGCGAACGTATTTATTACATTGGTTCACGGGCAGCCCTTGATATCGATGTACTCGGTTATGAAGCAGCGGTGGCGCTCTTGCAAGACAAGATCATTACCGATGAAGCAGATATTTTCTCTCTCACCGAAGCGCAACTTATGAAATCAGCTTTCTTTACAAAGAAAGATGGATCTAAGGGAAAGAATCTTGAAAAATTATTGGCGGCGCTAGAAGAGGCAAAAGAGCGCCCGTTATGGCGCACCATTGTGGCGCTCTCAATTCGCCACGTTGGCCCTACTGCAGCACAGGCGCTAGCAACACATTTTGGAAGTATGCAAGCAATATCTGAGGCTAACGTTGCCGAACTTGCTGCTATTGATGGTGTAGGTGAAGTAATTGCGCAGTCCATCGTTGAATGGTTTGAAGTTGATTGGCATCGCAACATCATCTCGTCATGGAGCAAGGCCGGCGTATCTATGGTCAATTCCAAAAGCGCCGAACTACCACAAACTCTGGCAGGACTTACCTTTGTTGTTACTGGTGGGCTCAATGGATTTACTCGTGATTCGATTGCAGAGACAATCACTGCGCATGGTGGCAAACCATCCTCATCTGTGTCCAAGAAAACAGATTACGTCTTGGTCGGAAGTGATCCCGGTTCAAAACTGGCTAAGGCGCAAGAGTTAGGCGTCACAATTATTGATGAAGCGCGCTTTTTAGAACTTCTCGCCGGAAAGTAGTAACCTTCCTTCCATGATTCTCAAGGCATCTGAAGCGGTTCGTGAACTTCCTATTTCTCCAGAAGCATTCGGAGCAATAGCTTTTGGTATCTTCGTGTTTCTTCTCTACATCACACTCCGCTTAGATAAGTAAGGCCCGGTCTGCAATACAGTGAAGGTTGGGCTATACGGCGGGACTTTTGACCCCATTCACAATGGCCACCTTCACGTCATCAACTCTCTCATCACTCAAAAATTAGTCGACAAGCTATTGGTGGTTCCAGCAGGTAATCCCCGCTTACGAGATCACCAGCCGAAAGCAACAGGTGCGCAGCGACGCCAGATGTGCCAACTAGCAGTCAATTCACTCAGCGATGATGTAAAAAAGAGCGTAGAAGTAAATCCGATCGAAATTTTGCGAGACGGTCCCAGCTACACCATCGATACAGTAGAAGCTGTTGCTGCAACATATCCAGGCGCCACAATCATTCTCATCGTAGGTACAGATGCCTACGAAAAGATAGATCAATGGCATCGCGCAGATGAGTTAAAGCAGATGGTGGAATTTTTAATTATCGATCGCCCAAATTTTCCAGGAGCTGCAAATTTGCAGATTGACGCCCTGAAAGTGTCGGCCACGGAAATCCGTGAGCGTAAGTCAGATGCAGTACCGGCGGCGGTAGCAGCCTTTATCAAGGAGAATAACCTCTATGCCAGCTAGCCAGTCCTGCCTCGAGAGAACTCAAATTGCTGCGCGCGCTGCTGCTGAAAAGTTCGGTACTGAGCTCGTTGCGCTCGACCTTTCAGATCAGACAGTACTGAGCGAAGTCTTTCTGATTGTGACTGCCGCAAATTCCAAGATGATTGACACTATTGCAGATCAGGTAGAAGAGAAACTTCGCCTTGCTGGCGATAAGCCACTTCGTCGTGAAGGTACAGATGAATGGGTACTTCTTGATTATTCAGATTTAGTTGTACATATTCAATCCTCTGAGCTACGTCGCTATTACATGTTGGATCGACTGTGGAATGACTGTCCTAAAATTGAGTTAGATATCGTCAAAGAGGAAGCTGCTGCGCGTGGCTAATCAGATTATTTTATGGCGCCATGGCCAAACAGACTGGAACGTCGCAAATAAGTTTCAGGGCCACACAGATATTCCGCTGAATGAAGTGGGACTATTTCAAGCAGCGCACGCTGCTCCATTGATTGCGGCGATTAACCCCACAATGCTGATTGCAAGCGATCTCATTCGCGCACAGAAAACCGCGCACGAACTCGTCAAACTTACTGGCTTGGAAGTTCTGACTGATGAACGCCTTCGTGAAACCAATTGCGGTAATTGGGAAGGTCTTACCGGTGAAGAGATAAGAAAAGTTGATTTAGATAATTTACGTGAATGGTCGCTCGGTGGTGATAATCCTGCCGGTGGCATTGGCGAACGTCGCAGTGAAGTTGCAGCTCGCGCAGTCGCTGCAATTACTGATGCTCTAGTTGGAAAAGATAATCAGAGAATCGTTGTTGCAACCCACGGTGGCACAGCGCGCACCATTATTGGCTCCTACCTCGGCCTACCAATTCCTTTCTGGTCACGTATCGGCGGGCTATCAAATGCGCAGTGGTCAATTCTTGATCATTCACCGAAGGGCTGGTTGCTGGTCGAACATAATGCAGGTTCTATTCCAGAGCCTGTTTACGGTGAAGAATCCGGGGCAGTCATACCTGACTCAGTGCGGTAAAGTTCATACCCGCCGCAGAAACTGCTGGCGGATTTTCTGCGTGAGAATTTCAATGGCCGAGGGCCATCTGAAATTCTTGACCAGAAAATGGGGATATGGCGCAATTGGTAGCGCGCTTCCATGGCATGGAAGAGGTTAGGGGTTCGATTCCCCTTATCTCCACAAGAGTGGAATTAATGGCTCACAAGAGAGATTGGAACAATGGTTAACTCTTCAGAACACCAGGCGTATGACTTCGCCTACGTTCAAGAGAAGTGGTTACCAATATGGGACAAGCTCGAACCTTTTAAATCAGGTCGCGCCGATGACAAGCGCCCTAAGAAATATGTCCTGGATATGTTTCCTTACCCATCGGGCGATCTTCATATGGGACATGCTGAGGCATATGCGCTCGGTGATGTGATCGCTCGTTATTGGATTCAAAAAGGTTTCAACGTTATGCATCCGATCGGATGGGATGCCTTTGGTCTGCCTGCAGAGAATGCTGCAATCAAGCGCAATGAAGATCCGCGAGTCTGGACCTATGAAAATATCGCTACCCAAAAGTCATCGATGCGTCGTTACGCATGTTCTTTCGACTGGGATCGCGTCTTCAACACCTGCGATCCTGAGTATTACAAGTGGAATCAGTGGCTTTTTACCAAACTCCATGACCGCGGCTTGGCCTATCGCAAGGATTCAGCGGTTAATTGGTGCCCAGGTTGTCAGACGGTTCTTGCTAATGAGCAAGTAGTCGCTGGACTCTGCGAACGTTGTGATTCTGCTGTAACTAAGAAGAAATTAAACCAGTGGTACTTCAAGATCACTGACTACGCAGATCGTTTGCTTGACGATATGGAACAACTTGAAGGCAAGTGGCCAGATAAAGTCTTAACGATGCAGCGCAATTGGATCGGTCGCTCACAAGGTGCCAATGTAAAGTTTGTTATCGAGGGCCGCAGCGAACCCGTCACAATTTATACAACTCGTCCTGACACTTTATATGGTGCAACATTTATGGTGGTAGCGGCAGATTCTGCGCTAGCTGCTGAGCTTGCAGCGGGGACTCCAGTCGAAGGCGAATTTAACGCTTACCTTGAAAAGATTAAGGCAGCATCCGATATTGATCGCTTAGCTACTGATCGCCCGAAATCTGGCGTTGATCTTGGACGTTTTGCGATCAATCCCGTAAACGGTGAAAAGTTGCCTATTTGGGCTTCAGATTACGTGCTTGCTGATTACGGAACCGGAGCCATCATGGCAGTTCCTGCCCATGATCAACGCGACTTAGATTTTGCTCGTGCGATGAAGTTACCGGTTCGAGTGGTCGTTGATACCGGTGAAGCAGACCCTAACGAAACTGGAGTCGCAACAACTGGCGATGGCACTCTAGTTAACTCTGGTCCGCTCAATGGTTTACGTAAAGAAGAAGCAATCGCTGCAATCAATAAGCAGTTAGAAGCTAATGGGCTTGGAAAGAGCGCGCGTAACTATCGCCTTCGTGATTGGCTTGTCTCGCGCCAACGCTATTGGGGTACACCTATTCCGATTGTTCACTGCGAAAAGTGTGGTGAAGTCGCTGTTCCTGACTCACAACTTCCACTTCTTTTGCCTGATGCGAAAGGTTTAGATCTCAAGCCAAAGGGGCAATCTCCGCTTGCGGCAGCAACTGAATGGGTAAATACCAACTGCCCTAAATGCAATGGACCAGCAAAGCGCGATACCGACACGATGGATACCTTCGTTGACTCATCCTGGTATTACCTGCGCTACCCATCTTCTACCAATAACAATGAGCCATTTAACCGTGCAGATATCGATACCTGGTTGCCAGTTGATCAATATGTTGGTGGCGTAACCCATGCAATCTTGCACCTGCTTTACTCACGATTCTTCACCAAAGTTTTATATGACATGAAGATGCTCAACTTCACCGAGCCATTTACCCGACTTCTCAACCAAGGAATGGTTGTTATGGATGGCTCTGCTATGTCGAAATCACGTGGCAATTTAGTTCGTCTCTCTGATGAGTTAGAGAGCCACGGCGTTGATGCAATCCGCTTATCAATGGTCTTTTCTGGTCCACCAGAAGATGATGTCGACTGGGCAGATGTTTCACCTTCAGGCTCTGTGAAATTCTTAAGCCGCGCCTGGCGTTTATCAGGCGATGTGTCATCTGAGCCAGGAATCGATTTCAGCAAGGGTGATATCGCTTTACGTAAAGCCACTCACAAGGCGCTACATGATGCGGGTTTTGCTGTTGAATCTTTCCGTTTCAACGTTGCTGTTGCGCGTGTAATGGAGCTTGTTAATGCAACGCGCAAAGCAATCGATTCAGGCTGTGGCGCTGCAGATCCTGCAGTGCGCGAAGCTACAGAAGCGATTGCAATTATGTTGTCACTAGTTGCACCATTTACCGCCGAAGAAATGTGGGAGCGCTTGGGCCATAAGCCAGCAATCGCTCTTGCAGGTTGGCCAACAGTGGATCCGGCACTTCTCGTTGATGATGAAGTTGAAGCCGTTATTCAGATTAATGGCAAGATTAAGGATCGCATGAGCGTTTCGCCGACAATTTCTGAAGCAGATTTTGAAGCAGCAGCACTTGCCTTGCCTTCAATCAGCGCTGAATTAGCGGGAGCCACCCCCAAGAAGGTGATTGCTCGACCTCCGAAGCTTGTAAATATCGTTATCTAACTTATCCACACCAGCCTTCACCTTCGCAAAGTTTTGAGCAAGCGCTGCAGCATCATGCGCAAATGAATAATTCACATTTTGCAAGCAAATATCTTTCGCAAGTAACCACCTGGTGGAGCGAACTCCACTACTCAACTCTGCAAAAACGCGGCCTGGCTATGATTGCTGGGTTCGTTGTGCTCATCTCTGCCCTCTTTGTAGCGCGTGGTTCATCGCAGGAAGTTGTGGCAGCTCCTGTACCTCTTGAAGTTGAAGAAGTTGTAGTTCAAACCTTGATGGTCGATGTGGCAGGTGCGGTGGTAAATCCAGGTGTGTATTCGCTTCCCCTGAATGCACGCGTCTTCGAAGCAATCAAGGCAGCTGGTGGTCTGAAAAAAGGTGCTGATGCATCAGATGTTAATCAAGCTCGCATCCTTAAAGATGGTGAGCAGATCTATATCTATCCAGCCTCAACTTCATCTGCATCTGCTGCCAAGAAAGTTCTTCGTAAGAACGGTCCCGTCATGATTAATCGCGCTACTGTTAAAGAATTTGAATCTCTCGATGGAATCGGTCCAGTTCTTGCCGGTCGCATTGTGGCTTTTCGTAAAGCAAATGGACCATTTACCGCAATTGAAGATCTCCTGAAAGTTCCAGGTATTGGATCAAGCACATTCGCCAAATTCAAAGAGAAGCTGCGCGTGTAGTTGATAGCCGCGCTCTCGCACTTGGGGGAGCGGTCTGGCTAGGTGCACTCGTTCAGAGTTGGAGCGCACCGTGGGTGATTTCTGCCGTTGCGCTCCTTCTCTATCTCTTCTTACGCAGAAAGAGAAGTTCAGCAGTGATTTTGGTTGCGCTGCTGATTGGTTCACTCGTCATGTCTCTGCGCCTCGCAGCTCTATCGTCGAGCACGATTCATGGCTATCACGATCAGGAAGTTGAAATAGTTCTGCAGGTTGCAACAGATCCGGTGCGTGTACGGCCCAAGGTCATTGGAGATAACTTCGCCCCTATAAGTTTCTCTTTTTTGGGACAAGCGCTCACCATTAATCAGCAAGAGCGAATGCGTATACCTGTGCGCGTCATCGCATCCACTCAATCAGTGCGAGGTCTGCTTCCCGGCCAGAAGATTGCCGTTGCAGCAAAGGTGCTACCCAGCAAAGAGCGGCGCGTTGCGGCCTTGCTGATTGTGAAGCAACCGCCACAACTTGTTACTACTCCATCGCGCTGGGCGCTTGCCTTAGCCAAGATTCGCCAGGGCTTGCGCGATGCAACCGGTAGTGGTGATGCCGGAGCGCTTATTCCTGGAATGGTTATTGGTGACACTTCAAAGCAGAGCGAAGAGTTTAAGAATGAGATGCGCCGCTCTGGTTTAACGCATCTGGTTGCAGTCAGCGGCGCCAATTTTGCAATCGTTTCAGCCTTTGTCCTATGGGGCATGCAATTTATTTTTCGGCGCACTCACTATCGAATCATCGCAACCGCAATAGCTTTAGGTGCATTCATTGCCTTGGTTCGTCCATCGCCATCTGTACTTCGGGCAGCTGCGATGGCAGCGGTTTTGCTGGCAGCGCATGCATCGCGTCGCGGCCGTGATTCCCTACCTGCTTTAGGTTTTGCAATTGCAGCTGTGGTTTTACTTGATCCATTTCAAGCGCGAGATCCAGGATTTGCGCTCTCTGTTTTAGCAACAGCAGGACTTTTACTCTTTGCGCCACGTATTAAACCAACAATCCTTGCAGCACCTATCGCTGCGATGGTCTTCTGCTCACCTGTAATCATCGCCTTATCCGGCTACATCAGCCCTATGAGTGTCCTTGCTAATGTCTTAGCAGCGCCTGCGGTTACACCTATAACTATCGTGGGATTTATTGCAGCGCTGGTATCTCCAATTTTTCCCACTGCATCTGCCTTTTTAGTTTTTCTTATCAAACCCTTTGCGCATTGGATTACCACCATTGCCGAATGGATTGCCCGTTTTCCAGTGCTATCGCTGCGCACCGGACTCTATGGATTTGTTGCAGCGCTAGTCGTGATTGGCTTGCTGATGTGGGGTAGACGGAAAGCTGTAGCCGTTCTTTTGGTAGTAATTCTTTCGCTGACTTGGTTACAGAGGTTTCCGGCGGGAGATTGGCAGATTGCCAACTGCGATATTGGCCAAGGAGATGCGCTCGTACTTAACTTGCAGAATAAACGGGCGATTGTGATTGATGTTGGACCTGACCCGGAATTAATAGACCGCTGTTTACACCAACTCGGTATAAAAGAGATTCCCTTGTTGATTCTGACACATCCGCATGCAGACCATGTAGGTGGGCTATTAGGTGCGCAGAAGCGACGCACGATTGGTCAGACTTGGTACGGGAATGTGTATGCAGGAACCACTGCACAAATTGGTGATTTTCACATTACGGTGCATTGGCCAGATGGTGATGGGTATAGCCCTAACAACTCGAGTATTGCCACCACGATCCGTAGCAAAGATTTCACACTCTTTGCAGCTGGTGATTTAGAACCTTTGGCACAGCAGCGACTCGTGGGCAAGATTGGTGAGATTGATATCTATAAAGTTTCTCATCATGGTTCGCGGTTTCAGGATTATCAACTGCTAACCGAACTATCACCACAATTAGCAATCATTAGCGTCGGTGTCGACAATACCTTTGGCCATCCATCTGCTGAAGTGCTGACGGCGCTTGCACAGTCGGGGGCGAGAGTTCTACGCACCGATAGAGATGGGGCGATTGCGGTACGCGCCCAAGAGCACCGCTTAACCGTGCAACGAACAAAACGCTGGACTCGGATTTTCTCTTGGTACTGAAGTAGTATCCAGCGGTATTGGATGCAGCAGCACGAGAGCAAGGGGAGAGCTATGAAACCTTTCTATCTCTTACTTGGCTCTGAAGGCGCTCTCGCTGACCGGGCGCTGGCGAAATTGCTTGCGCAATGTAAAGAAGAGAGCGCAGAGATCACCTCAATTGCAGCGAGCGAGGCGAGCGTTGGAGATATTGCAGATGCATTAGCGCCATCTCTCTTCTCAGAGCGCCGCGCACTCGTCATTAAAGATTTACAGGATTTACCTGAAGATTCCAAAGAAGAAGTCACGCGCTATTTAGATTCACCAGATCCAACCATGACGGTAATCTTTATCCATAAGGGTGGCGTCAAGGGCAAAGCGTTGCTCGATGCAATTAAGAAAGCCAAGCCCGAAATCATCGCTTGTGATGCCATCAAGAAAGAGGCCGATAAAGAGAGCTTCGTGCGCGATTTATTTCTTGATTCCGGACGCAAAGCAACTCCGGGCGCCATCAAAGCGCTAGTAGGCGCACTCGGAAACGATATGCGCGAACTACAACAAGCAGTTTCACAGATTTCACTCGATGCGCCAGCGGGAACAATTGATGAACAGCTCGTAGACAAATTTCATCAAGGTCGAATTGAGACCACAGGATTTGATGTTGCTGATGCAACTTTAGAGGGTAATTTGCCCATTGCTCTCATTACTTTGCGCAGCGCATTAGAAACCGGCACAGATCCCGTCATGGTTACATCAGCGATTGCATCTTCGCTACGTTCCATGGCAAAAGTTTCTGGAGCAAGCCGCGGTGCAAAATCTTTTGAGTTAGCAGGGCAATTAGGAATGGCTCCCTGGCAGATCGATAAAGCACGTCGCCAATTGCAGTCATGGACACCACGTGGAATTGCATCGGCAGTTATTGCAATCGCCCAGGCCGATGCTGATGTGAAAGGGGCCTCATCTGACCCCATCTACGCCCTCGAAAAAGCCCTGCGCACCATCACCGCTGCCCGCGGTCCTGCGCGTTAAATAACCAAGTTTTTCTCGATTTTGGGGGGATAGCCCTGCGCTGATACCCTTCTGCCCTGTTCAGTTCCTCCGAACTGACCACATAACCAACCAAACCCTTTCGTAAGAATTGGTTTTGACTAACTAGACGGAGCTATACACGTGGCAAATATCAAGTCGCAGATTAAGCGTATTAAGACAAACGAGAAGGCCTACCTTCGTAACAAGTCTGTCTCATCATCTATCAAGACAGCTGTTCGCAAGTTCCGCGAAGCAGTTGCTAAAGGTGACGCTGCTGCAACCACTGCTGAACTCCGCGCTGCTTCAAAGGCGCTCGATGTTGCAGTTTCAAAGGGCGTAATTCATAAGAACGCTGCTGCAAATAAGAAGTCTTCAATGGCTAAGGCTGCAGCTAAAGCCGGCGTTCGTTAATTTAACCTGAATTTCAAAAGATAATTCAAAGGTAGAGGTCGCTTAAGTGCCTGCAATCTCCATTGCAAAGGCGCCTCAACCAGCCTCAACCAATCCAGCGCAGATACGTAATTTCTGCATCATTGCCCATATCGATCACGGCAAATCCACGCTCGCCGATCGTATGCTGCAAATAACTGAAGTCGTAGAAGCGCGCAACATGCGCGCCCAGTATCTCGATCGCATGGATATCGAACGTGAACGTGGAATCACCATTAAATCTCAGGCGGTGCGACTGCCATGGCGTTGCGGTCTTGATGGACAGGAATATGTCCTCAACATGATTGATACGCCAGGTCACGTCGACTTTACCTACGAGGTTTCGCGCTCGCTCGCTGCCTGCGAAGGCGCAGTCTTGCTTGTTGACTGCGCGCAGGGAATTGAAGCACAAACTCTTGCCAACCTTTATTTGGCGATGGAGAACAACCTCACCATCATTCCAGTACTCAATAAAATTGATCTTCCAAATGCGCAGCCCGATAAATTCGCCGCTGAACTTGCCGGACTCATTGGCTGCAAAGTTGAAGATGTACTTCGCGTCTCAGGTAAAACTGGCGATGGCGTCGCAGATCTTCTTGATCAAATCATTGCGCAGATTCCAGCACCAGTTGGTGATCCTGATGCACCAGCGCGTGCTCTCATCTTTGACTCTGTCTACGACGCATATCGCGGCGTTGTTACTTATGTACGCGTAGTCGATGGTCGCATCAATCCACGTGAGCAAATCCAGATGTTCTCAACGGGTGTCAAACATGAAGCTTTGGAAGTTGGCGTTATTTCTCCAGAACCGCTGCCATCAAAGGGCCTTGGCGTTGGCGAAGTAGGTTATTTGATTACGGGCGTGAAAGATGTTCGCCAATCACGAGTCGGTGACACCATCACCAACTTTGCCCGCCCTACAAAAGAACCGCTCGGTGGATATAAAGATCCTAAGCCAATGGTCTTCTCTGGACTCTTCCCACTCGATGGCGCAGATTTTCCAGTGTTGCGCGATGCGCTCGAGAAGTTGCAGCTCAATGATGCAGCTCTTGTCTACGAACCAGAAAGCTCTGCCGCTCTCGGTTTTGGCTTCCGCTGTGGCTTCTTAGGGCTGCTTCATATGGAAATCGTGCGCGAGCGTCTCGAACGTGAAGCAAAACTAAATCTCATCTCGACTGCACCGAACGTGGTCTATCGCGTCACCATGGAAGATGGCAAAGAGCACATTGTGACCAATCCATCTGAATTCCCAGATGGCAAGATCAACAATGTAAAAGAACCAATCGTAAAAGCCACCATCTTGGCGCCTGCCGAATTTATCGGAACCATCATGGAGCTCTGTCAAGATCGCCGCGGCACCATGCTGGGAATGGATTACATCTCTGAAGATCGCGTAGAAATTCGCTACACCTTGCCGCTAGCTGAAATTGTCTTTGACTTCTTTGATCAACTTAAATCTCGTACTCGTGGTTACGCCTCCCTCGATTACGAAGAATTAGGTGATGAAGAAGGTAACCTCGTAAAGGTCGATATCTTGCTACAAGGCGAAGCTGTTGATGCCTTTAGCGCTATCGTGCATCGTGATAAGGCGTACGCATATGGCGTGATGATGACCGGCAAACTCCGCGAACTCATTCCGCGCCAGCAGTTTGAAGTTCCCATTCAGGCTGCTATTGGATCGCGCATCATCGCCCGCGAATCCATTCGTGCGATTCGTAAAGATGTTCTTGCCAAGTGTTACGGTGGAGATATTTCACGTAAGCGCAAACTTCTCGAGAAGCAGAAGGAAGGTAAGAAGCGCATGAAGATGGTGGGACGCGTTGAAGTTCCACAAGAAGCCTTCGTTGCAGCGCTTGCCACCGATGCTGATATCGAAAAGATTAAAGCTGCGCGCAAGCTCGAATCTTAAGGTTTGCCATGCTCTCGTATTACGTTCATATCCCATATTGCGTAAGGCGATGCGGTTACTGTGACTTTAATACCTATACGCCAGCCGAACTACAAGATGGTGCAACTCTGGAAATAGTCTCTGGCGATTACATCGATGCAGTTCTCAGAGAGTTGGAGACAACTCCAACTGATGTTGTACCGACAATTTTCTTTGGAGGGGGCACGCCATCACTTCTGCCACCCAGGGATCTTGGGCGAGTAATTGCAGCAATTAAGGCTCGCAATGGTTTGACAGAAGATTGCGAGATCACTCTTGAGGCTAATCCAGATTCTGTAACGCAAGAAAAGCTCAATGAACTAATTGCAGTTGGTTTCAATCGAATTTCATTTGGCATGCAATCGGCCAATCCGGAAGTATTGAAAGTTCTTGACCGCACCCATAACCCAGAGAATGTAAGGAAAGCCGTTGATGCTGCGCGTGCAGCAGGCTTTGCATCTGTGAGCGTTGATCTCATTTATGGAGCACCTGGTGAAACCTTGAGCGATTGGGCAGCGACAGTGAAGGAGGCGCTCTCACTCAACATAGATCACATCAGCGCTTATGCGCTTATTGTTGAAGAAGGAACAAAGTTAGCGGCGCAGATTAAGCGTGGGGAATACACAATGCCTGATGATGACTTAATGGCAGATATGTACCTTCTCGTTGATCAACAATGTCTGCAAAAAGGTTTGAAGTGGTACGAGCTCTCTAATTGGTCAAAGCCAGGACATCAGTGTCGCCACAATATCGCTTATTGGAAGTCACAGAATTGGTGGGGACTCGGTCCCGGAGCACATTCGCACATTGATCAGAAGCGGTTCTGGAATGTGAAGCACCCCAACGCATATAAGGAGAAAGTCTTTGCAGGGTTGTCACCTATCAAAGATTCTGAAGTATTAAGCGATGGCGAGAAGAAATCTGAGTACATCATGTTGGCTATCCGTATGCCACAAGGTGTAAAGAAGGCAGCTCTCACCGTTGCGCAATACGAGCGGAGCATGGAATACATCAAGAGCGGCCACGTCATTGAACGCGAAGATTCCCTTGCGCTCACCGCTACCGGACGCCTGATCGCCGACAGAATTACCCACGAAATGCTGCGCTAAATGGCTAGCGATAAGATTGCCAAACTATGACAACTGATCGTCGCCTTGAGATTCTGCGCGCTATTGTCGATGAGTACGTTCAAACTCAAGAGCCAGTTGGCTCTAAGGCCATCGCTGATAAGCGCGCATTGGGAATTAGCCCTGCCACGATTCGCAATGAGATGGCAGTTCTTGAAGAAGAAGGCCTTATTACTCAGCCACACACTAGCGCTGGGCGTATTCCAACAGACCGCGGTTATCGCGTCTTCGTCGATAAGTTGGCGACCGTCAAACCACTTTCGACAGCAGAGCGCCGTGCCATTGAATCTTTTTTGGAAGGCGCAGTGGATTTAGATGATGTAGTCAAGCGCAGTGCAAAGCTGTTGGCCGACATTACAAAACAAGTGGCAGTTGTGAAGTATCCAAGCATTGGTGATTCACATGGACGCGAAATGATGGCAATTTCAGGAACTGCCAATCTAGCGAGATCTGGCGAAGATTTAGGTTCTACGCTCTCCCCAATTCTGGAAGCGCTGGAAGAACAGGTTGTCCTGCTGCGACTTTTAAGTGAGTCACATTCAACTGTTCATGTCACCATCGGCAGCGAACAACCAGATAGCAGCTTGCAGACAACCTCACTTGTAACAGTGGGTTATGGGTCAGATGCCTCTCTTGGAATTTTGGGTCCAACTCGTATGGACTACGCAAGCTCGATGGCAGCTGTCTCTACCGTTGCACGTTATGTCGGACGATTTATCACAGAAAGCAGTAAGTAATGGCTGACTATTACGACCTGTTAGGTATTGATCGCGGCGCATCACAAGATGAGATTAAGAAGGCCTATCGCAAGATTGCGCGCGAACTCCATCCCGATGTAAATCCAGATCCAGAAGTTCAAAATAAATTTAAAGAGGTTACCGCTGCCTACGATGTTTTAAGTGACCCACAGAAGCGTCAGCAATATGACATGGGTGGACAAGGTTTTGGTGGGGGATTCGGAGGAGGATTTGGCGCTGGTGGCTTTAGCGACATCATGGATGCCTTCTTTGGCGGCGGTGGAAATCGTGGCCCTCGTCCACGTATGCGCCAAGGACAAGACGCACTTATTCGTATTGAAGTAGATCTCAACGAAGCATGCTTTGGAACTGAACGCGATATCACTCTCGAATCTGCAGTTGTATGTACAAAATGTGAAGGACAAGGAACTGCGAATAATTCATCTCCTTCAATGTGTCCAGTTTGTAAGGGCCGAGGAGAAACACAATTTGTGCAGAAATCTTTCTTAGGTCAAGTAATGACTTCTCGCCCATGTAACAACTGCTCTGGGTATGGCAGTGTCATTACCGATCCTTGTCGCGAATGCGCCGGAGATGGTCGTGTGCGCGCCCGTCAGACGATCAACGTCAAGGTTCCAGCAGGTGTTGAAACTGGTAATCGCATTCAAATGGCTGGCCGCGGTGAGGTCGGCGCAGGCGGTGGTCCAGCAGGAGATCTCTATGTGGAAATCGTAGAGAAGGAACATGAGTTCTTACTTCGTGATGGAGACAACCTCCATATTGCAATTGAAATCTCATTTGTAGCGGCGACTCTTGGCACAACGGTAAATGTAGAAACTCTTGACGGTCCTGCAAAAGTTGATATCAAAGCAGGAACACAGAGTGGCTCCATGATTGCCATTAAGGGCAAGGGAATGACTCGTCTGCGTTCTAGCCATCGTGGAGATTTAATTGTGCATGTGGATGTTGCAACTCCTCACAAGCTCAATCGCAAGGAAGAGAAGTTACTCAAAGAATTTGCCGAGTCTCGCGGTGAGCGTGAAGGCGATGTGAAGATTAAGGGTCAGCGCGAAGGCCTCTTCTCAAAATTTAGAGACGCTTTCGGTCGTTAATGCTTAGCCTTTTCTTTGTGGAAGATCTCCCGACTCAAGTCGGTGAGCTTTATCAATTTTCTGGTGATGACGCACTCCACGCCATTCGGGTTTTGCGAATTGGAACCGGTGAACTCTTTAATCTCTCAGACGGTGCTGGTCGCTGGTCTCGCGTAGAGGTTTTAACGGTCAATAAAAAAACAGCAGAGGTGAAAGTTTTAGAGAGTGGCTATCAAGAAGCGCTCCCCGTTACTTTTACATTGATTCAAGCAATTCCTAAGGGAGACCGAATCAAAGAAACCATCGAACTCTGTACTGAAGGCGGTGCAGATCAGATTGTGATGTGGAAAGCTGCACGTAGTATTGGAAAGTCAGATGACAAGATTGAAAAATTACAGATCACTGCGCGCGAAGCGAGCAAACAATCTCGCCGATTTCGAATCCCGCAAGTCTTTGGAGTTGCATCCACCAACTATGTTGTTGACGAGATTGCAAAGGCAGATTTAGTAATTGTTTTCCACGAGTCAGCGACACAGAGAGTTTCAGAGCTAGCCCAGCCAGGGTGCCGAAATGTTGCCATCATCATTGGGCCAGAAGGTGGGCTCACCGATGAAGAAGTTGATTTATTTGCAGCCAGCGGCGCAAAGGTGGCGCTGATGGGTCGGCCGGTACTTCGTTCGGCGCATGCTGGCTTAGCCGCGCTAGCGGCGGTTAATACCGCCCTTTCCGTGTGGTGATTTCACACCTTTACCGATAGATTTTCATCCATATGGAACGCCTTTTAATCACCGTCCCACCTGCTATCCCGATGGTTTCACTCGTCGGAGCCCATGATGCAAATATGTTGGCAATCGAAGCAGCATTTCCTTCTGTCAATGTCACGGTGCGCGGAAATGAAATCACGCTGCGCGGTCCACATATTGATTGCATTGCGATGGAAAAACTTATCAACGAGATGATGGTGGTTATCCGATCTGGCCAAGCCCTTACAGTTGATGCTGTAAAGCGTTCTATCGCTATGTTGGAAGCCGAACCAGCGCAAAGTCCAGCAGAGGTTCTTTCGCTCAATATTGTCTCTAACCGTGGTCGCACTATTCGTCCCAAGACCGCAAACCAAAAACTTTACGTTGATGCCATTGAAGAGAACACCATTACCTTCGGAATCGGTCCAGCAGGTACCGGAAAGACTTATCTAGCAATGGCAAAGGCGGTCGCCGCCCTGCAGGCAAAGAAGGTCAACCGCATAATTTTGTCGCGACCTGCAGTTGAAGCTGGCGAAAAATTAGGCTTTCTTCCCGGAACTTTGGGCGAGAAAATCGATCCTTATCTGCGTCCGCTCTTTGATGCGCTGCACGACATGATTGATGCAGAAGCAATTCCTCGCTTAATGCAGACTGGCGTCATTGAGGTAGCGCCACTGGCCTTTATGCGTGGTCGTACTCTCAATGACGCTTTTATTATCTTGGATGAAGCGCAGAACACCACTCCTGAGCAGATGAAGATGTTCCTGACACGACTCGGCTTTGGATCCAAGATGGTCATTACCGGCGATGTTACGCAAAATGACCTTCCAAATGGACAACGTTCCGGACTAGCTATCATCCGCGATATTTTGGTTGATGTTGCAGACATTGCTTTTATGGAACTGACAGCTGAAGATGTGGTGCGCCATCGCCTCATTGGCGACATCGTTAAGGCGTATGATGCATTCGAGGCGACTAAATCAGTCCCGCGCCCAATTCGTAATAACTAATCCCATATGACTATTGAAATTACTAATCGCTCTGGCGCTTTGGTGCCCGAAACTCAGATGACTTCACTTCTGAATTTTGGAATTGAGTATATGGAGCTCAATCCTGAGTGCGATATTTCGCTCACTTTCGTCAATCCACAAGAAATGGAAGAACTCCATATTAAGTGGATGGATGAACCTGGTCCTACCGATGTACTTTCATTTCCAATGGATATGCCCGAGAAGAGGGGCGATATCGTGACGCTTGGCGATATTGTGATTGCACCAGCAGTTGCAGCAAAACAAGCCCTCGAGGCCGGTCACAGTACAGAACATGAAATCTTTATCCTGGCCACACATGGCCTCCTACATATCCTCGGCTATGACCATGCCGATCCTGATGAGGAAAAAGTTATGTTCGCCCTACAAGAGAAGATAGTGAAGGAGTGGTCACAACAGTGATCAATATTCGCAAGAAGCTGACGCTGGCTTTTAAAGGTTTCGCTTGGGGTCTTTTTACCAATGAGAACGAGCTTCGCGCTTTGATGGATCATGCCCACGACCGTGGCTTAGTGGAATCTGACGAGCACGAGATGATTCACAATGTATTTGAGCTAGGCGATACCTTGGTTCGCGAACTCATGGTTCCACGCACAGATATGGTCTGGATTGAAAGCGATAAGACATTGCGTCAAGGGCTTTCGCTTGCGCTGCGTTCTGGATACTCCCGCATCCCCGTTGTTGGTACCGGCATTGACAACATCATCGGCATTGCCTATGTAAAGGACTTGGCAAAACGCGCCCTTGATCATCATGAGGCTGAGACAACTGAGAAAGTTGAGCAGCATATTCGCCCAGCGGTCTTTGTACCCGAAAACAAAGAGGCGGCAGAACTGCTCAAAGAGATGCAGCGCGACCAGATTCACTTAGCAATCGTGGTTGACGAATACGGTGGAACTGCTGGAATTATCACTATTGAAGACATCATTGAAGAAATTGTTGGTGAAATTGCTGATGAATACGATGATGGTGTCGAGGCCTTTACCTGGATCAGTGAAAAGAAGGCGCGTGCCAAGGCCACAATGCATGTCGAAGATTTAGCTGACGAACTCGGTATTGAAATTGACCGTGCAGAGTACGAAGATGTTGACACTATTGGTGGGTATATGGCCGAAAAACTTGGCCGCGTTCCTATTGCTGGCTCAACAATCGATTTGCAGGGATGGTCAATTACTTCAGAAAGACCAGTAGGCCGTAGGCGTCGTATAAGTTCCGTTATTATTGAGCGCGCTGACAAGGAAGTAGATGAGCATGAATAACCCAGAAGATAACAAGCTTGTCACTCTTGCGACTGCAACCTTGGCGCGCAGTGGAGCAAAACAAGCAGCCGCCCTTCGAGATAACACTGGTCGTACTTATGTAGCAATTAGCGTTGCATCTCCATCACTTAGCCTTGATGCTTTTGAGGCCGTTCTTACGGTTGCGCTAGCTTCAGGAATTACTGGTATTGAAAGCGTTGTTGCATGTGGAGAACAACCTGCAAATAGCAAGGCAATTAAGGATTTTGCGCCAACCGCAACAATTTTCTACATTAATTCAAGCGGTACAGAAGTCGTGCTTTAGGAATATTGCCTCGCAAAAGATAAGATTGGTCAATGCGCGTCGTTCGATTTTCTCCTCAACCAGATGCAGGGTTAGGTAGCGATCCGCTCTTTGGAATTCTTGAGGATGATAATGAAATTTCCATAATCTCTGGTGATCCGATTTATCACGGTATCCAGAAGACTGCAGCAAAGGTTGAACTCGCCAAGGTTCGCTTATTGGCTCCGGTAATTCCACGTTCCAAAGTGGTTGCAGTTGGCAAGAATTATGCAGATCATGCTGCAGAGATGGGTGGAGTAGTTCCAGATGAACCCATCATCTTTCTCAAGCCCAACACCGCAGTAATTGGACCGGGCGACACAATCGTCTGGCCAGCGATTGCTCCCACCATTGATTACGAAGCAGAGCTTGCGATTGTCATAGGTCGAGTATGTAAGGAAGTCCCGAAAGAACGCGTTAATGACGTCATCTTTGGATACACCATTGCTAATGATGTGACTTGCCGTGAAATACAGAAGAAGGATGGGCAATGGATGCGCGCCAAATCCTTCGATACTTTCTGCCCACTTGGACCTTGGATAGAGACGGAATTTATTCCAGGAAATCAGAGAATTACGACCACCTTAAATGGTGAAATCAAGCAAGATGCCAAGTTATCGGACATGATCTTTAAAGTTGCCGATATTGTCCACTTTGTCACTCAAGTAATGACGCTACTACCAGGAGATGTGATTATTACCGGCACTCCAGCAGGAATCGGACCTATGCCAGAGAAATCTACCGTTGCAATATCCATTGAAGGCCTTGGACAACTGACAAATAAGGTGAGTGCACGATCATGAGCCCAAAGAAAGTAAAAGTTCGTTTTGCACCATCACCTACTGGCGATCTTCATGTAGGCAATATTCGTACAGCGCTCTTTGATTGGGCATACGCCCGACATACAGGGGGCACATTCCTATTTCGCATTGAAGATACTGATACAACGCGCGTTACGGATGAATACATTCAAGCGGCAATCGACACCTTGAAATGGCTCGGCTTGCAGTGGGATGAAGGACCAGAAGTTGGTGGACCAAATGGACCGTACCTGCAGTCGCAACGTTTAGATATCTACGCAGAATGGGCGCAGAAATTCTTAGATCAGAAAGATGCTTACTACTGCTACTGCTCTCCAGAAGAACTTGAGGCAGTTCGAGAAGAACAACGTAAAGCAAATGTTGCCCCCGGATACAACGGTCATTGTCGCGATCTCAGCGATGAGCAGATTGCTACGTATAAGGCGCAAGGACGCGAAGGCGTAATTCGTATGCGTATGCCTGATGGCTCAACAACCTTTAAGGATGAGATCCGTGGTGAAGTTACCTTTGATCACAAATTTGTCCCTGATTTTGTGCTGGTGCGCGCAGATGGTTCACCGCTCTACACTCTCGCGGTTGCAGTTGACGATGTCCTGATGGGCGTGACGCATGTTCTGCGCGGTGAAGATCTTCTTTCATCTACTCCACGTCAGATTCGCGTGTATCAAGCGATGGGTGTAAAGCCTGAGGATTATCCAGTATTTGCCCATCTGCCCTTTGTGATGGGTCAAGATAATGCAAAGCTTTCTAAGCGCAACGGTGAAGTGTCTATTGCGTGGTATCGCGAACAGGGCTACTTGCCGGAGGCAATCTGCAATTACTTGGCGCTCCTTGGCTGGTCACCTGGAGATGATCGTGAAAATATCTCGATGCAGGAGCTCACCGAGCTCTTTACCGTTGAAAAGGTGCACTCATCTCCAGCCCGTTTTGATATGAAGAAACTTGAAGCAATCAATGGCGACAAAATTCGTGCACTCACTCTCGATGACTTTGCTCGGTGGACGATTCCGTTCCTTAAAAAGGCAGAAGTTATTGAAGGCAGCGATGCTGAAATAGCGCTGGTTAAGAAGGCGCTACCGCTGATTCAAGAACGAATTGTGAAATTAGATGAGGCCCCGCAGCTACTGAAGTTTCTCTTTGTCAAAGAGTTTGCAATAGATGCTGACGCGGTCTCTAAGGTAACCGATGACAGTGCCAAAGAGATCCTCAAGAGATCTCAAGCGGAACTTGTGCCACTAGCAACCTGGAACCATGAATCTATAGAGGCTGCGCTACGTGCATCGTTGATTGAAGAGATGGGTTTAAAGCCGCGCATTGCATTTACCGCTCTGCGGATTGCAACAACTGGTAGCACAATCTCTCCTCCGCTCTTTGAATCAATGGAGTTACTTGGCAAAGATGCCTGCCTATCGCGCATTTCGCAGGCTCTCTCGCTGTAATTTCTCCTTCTATCTTGAGGTAAACTTTCCCCCGTCAACTTTTGGGGTATGGGGTAATTGGCAGCCCTGCTGATTCTGGTTCAGTAAGTCTAGGTTCGAGTCCTGGTACCCCAGCGAAAATGTAATTAATAAAGATTTCAAAGACCGAAGGTCTTGTGAAATTGATGAAGATTTCAAAGACCGAAGGTCTTGTGAAATTGATGAACTAGGGCCCCGTCGTCTAGCGGCCTAGGACTCTGGCTTCTCAAGCCAGCTACGCGGGTTCGAATCCCGTCGGGGCTACTTTGCAGTGTTTCATTTTGCTTTACCTGAAAATTCACAGGTATCTCTCCAGATTATTGGTGATAATGGCGACGTGAAGCGTGTTGAGGATTTTGCAAGCTACTTACTTGGCAACCCCTCAGATATCCAAGAAATTCTCGAGAATTTACATCGCAATGTTCTTGATGAGGATGGGGCAGTTTATGTAGCCCTCACAGAAAAAACGCCATCAGATGAACTATTTATTCTCGGCAGCTCTGGGCTCGATCAAGATTCACTTGTGGGCTTAAGCTGGCTACGCACTACAACACAATTTCCAACAATTGACTGTCTCAATCTCAAGTGCGAGGTCTATCTTCCCACCAAAGAAGCGTGGTTAGAGAAGTACCCTCAGAGCGCACTCTTCAGAGAAAAGTTAGGCATCGAAGAGATTATCTGCCAGCCAATCATTTGGAACAAAGATTCTCAATTCTGTCTCTCGCTGGCCTTCGGCCCACAAGTCTCAGGGCGCACTCGCGATCTTGATACTTATCGAACGTTGGCAAGATTGCTGCAGGCCTACCTTGAAAAAACCCGCGAAAGAAAAGTAGTCACACTTGAGCCGCCTAAGAGCTCCATGAAGCGCAAGATTGATGCGCTACCGGCGCGCCACCAAGAGACGGTCAATTTGGTAATCAATGGGCTCAACAATCAAGAGATTGCCAAACAGCTAGGTATCAGCGTCAACACAGTTAAATCTGACCTGAAAAAGATTTTTAAAGAGCTAGGCGTTAGCTACCGCTCGCAAATCTACGCAGAGATGATTGAAGAAGGCTAACTAGTAGGTAGCGCGACCACCTGAAGCATCAAAGGTGAAGCCAGTTGTAAATGAACATGCGCTTGATCCCATAAATGCCAGTATCTCG
>JACCDJ011574622.1_pt1 | contig 29197 bp, 26 predicted proteins | sample 7444481 | NCBI WGS metagenome assembly JACCDJ01 (sample SAMN15323435, study PRJNA562643) | freshwater metagenome | isolation source: river surface water | place: USA:Blue River Watershed | collected 2017-08-15 | reverse complement strand
GGTGGGGTTTACAAAACTAAATGCATCACTGCATCTATTGGTGGTCTCTTACACCGCCGTTTCACCCTTACCAACATTACTGTTGGCGGTTTGCTTTCTGTTGCACTAATCCCGCGGATTGCTCCGGGTGGGCGTTACCCACCACCTTGCTCTGTGAAGTCCGGACTTTCCTCGGTATTACTTGCGTAATAACGCGGTGATCCAGGCGACTCTTCTATGGAAAAGGATAGAGGTAAGTAAGGAAGGAGAAAAACGCTCCTTACTTACTCTCGTTCTTGCCCTTATGGTCATCTCCACCGGTGACACGACCAGCGTGAGCATGAGCAGATGGGTCCTTCTTAGTCTTAATCAAGCTGGCAATCGTTGAGACAACCAAGATGGCACCAATGACAGCCAAGCTCACCAATGTAGGGATCTTTGGTACGTCGTACCACATCTCGTGAGCGAAGGTAAGAATCAACTTAACGCCGATAAACATCAAGATGATTGAAAGACCAAGTGAGAGGTATACCAACTTGTCGAGCAATCCCTTGAGTAAGAAGTAGAGCGCTCGAAGTCCAAGAAGTGCGAAAGCATTTGCTGCAAAGACTAAGAATGGTTCTTGGGTCACACCGAATGTTGCTGGAATTGAATCGAGAGCAAAGAGAAGATCTGTCGATGCAATCGCAATTAGAACTGTGAACATCGGGGTTGCGATTCGCTTGCCATCAATCTTGATGAATGCCTTTGACTCATGGAACTCATCTGTCATTGGAACGCGCTTGCGGATGATCTTTACAAGGAAGTTATCTTCAGGAGTTGGGTCCTCATCCCAGTGCTTGAAGAGGCCAACACCGGTCCAGATAAGGATTGCGCCGAAGATGACGAAGGTAAAGCTAAATGCTGCCAGTGCTGCAGCACCGACCGCGATAAAGATTGCACGCAAGATAAGTGCAAGAATCACACCGAACATCAATACGCGTTGGTGGTAGATAGAAGGCACAGCAAACTGCGCCAGAATAATAATAAAGACGAAGAGGTTATCTACAGAGAGAGATTTCTCGACGAGATAAGCAGCGAAGTACTCGGTTCCGAATTGTGAACCAGCTGTCTGCCAGACCCAAACACCGAATGCGACGGCGACTCCGATATAGAAGACGGACCAGGTCGCAGCTTCCTTAAACATCACTTCATGGGGCTTCTTACTTACAGTTAAAAGATCGACAACAATCAGAAGAACGATTGCTGCAATAACAATTGCCCATGTCGTAAGAGATACGTTCATGGAGAGTGTCTCGGTCATAGATTTCACCTATTCGTTAAAGGGGCCAGGGCGCCAAGGTCTCCCTCAACCACAATCGTGGTCGCAGCTCCGGGATATTTCTATCCGTATTGACGAAGATGCCGAACGAGGTACTCCCCTTAACTTCGGCAAATAGTAGGTTGCATCCAATGCTCAGGCAACTCAGAAGGACAGCGTGTTGGCTCGCTTACAAGCGCAGCGAATGGTCGATGTTAGGCTGGTTTAATGAGAATGATGGAGAACTTGCAGCTCGCCGATAGTCCCGCAGTGATATCTACAGCAAACTGGGTGATCACGATTTCAGCGCTGCTGATCATTATTGCCCTCGACTTTGCCTGGGCTGTCTCTCGTCGCCACAAGGACACCACAATGAAAGAGGCGACCCTCTGGAGCCTCTTCTATATCTCTCTAGCAATTCTCTTTGGCCTCAATTTGAGCCAGTGGCTCGGCGATCAAGAGCAGAAAGAGTTCTTCGCGGGCTGGCTCACTGAATACTCACTCTCTTTCGACAATCTCTTTGTCTTCGTTCTCATCCTTACTCGCCTCAAGATTGATAAGCAGAAGCAGCAGTTGGCGCTTCTGATCGGAATTTTGATTGCGCTCATTCTTCGAGTCATTGCAATTTCGCTTGGAAAGGCTGCAATCGAACAGTTCGAATGGGTCTTCTTTATCTTTGGTGCTTTCTTGATCTACACCGCCGTCACTCTCTTCATGGAGAAATCACACGATGATGGTGAAGAGGAAGAAGAGAGCAAGATTATTAAGTGGCTCCGTGCTAAGGGTTTGAAGCCATTTACGATTGCGCTGCTTGCCCTCGGTATGACCGACCTTCTCTTCGCACTCGATTCAATTCCTGCAATCTTTGGTCTCACCCAGAATGTGTACATCGTGATTACCGCAAACATCTTTGCACTTATGGGTCTGCGCCAGCTCTACTTCTTAATCGGCGGCCTGATGACACGCCTGATTTATATCGGTAAGGGGCTCTCTGCCATCTTGGCATTTATCGGCGTTAAGTTGGTCTTACATGCATTCCACGCAGTGGGAGTCCATGAGATTGCAGGCTGGCATATTCCTGACATTACAATCACACAGAGCCTTTCTGTGATTGTCGCTTGCCTACTTGTTGCGACAGTTGCAAGTTTGCTCAAGACTAGAAATAGCGAGAAGAAGGCATAACGATGGCAAATATCGGAAATATGTATGGCCCTGACTTCACATTTCTTGGAGTCCCACGTTGTGATCTCGATGATCCAAAGAGTTATGAGGGAGCCGATGTAATCATCGTTGGTGCGCCAATCGATGCCGGAACGTCATACCGCTCTGGTGCAAAGTTTGGCCCGCAGGCTATCCGCGGCACTGATTACCTTCCTCACGATGGCGAGCGTCCGCATATGGCACTCCGAGTTGATGGGTTGAAGGACCTCAAAGTCCTTGATGCTGGCGATTTATTGATGCCTTCAGATGACCTCTCAAAGTGTCTTGCTATCTTGCGTGAAGCAACTGAGAAGATTTCACGAGCTGGCGCCATCGCGCTAGTTCTTGGTGGCGATCACTCAGTGACATCAGCAGACGTTGCAGGCATTGCAGACCACCGCGGTCAGGGAAAAGTTTCAATGATTCACTTCGATGCACATGCTGATACCGGCGATGTGCAGAATGGTTCGCTTGTCGGACATGGAACACCGATGCGCCGTCTCATCGAATCAGGAACCGTCCGCGGTGACCGCTTCTTGCAGGTGGGACTTCGTGGCTATTGGCCAGAGGATGCAACTCTGAAGTGGATGCGCGATCAGAAGATGCGTTCATATGAGATGACAGAGATTCATAACCGTGGTCTTAAAGCAGTTCTCGACGAATCTTTCGAAATCCTCACTGACGAGACAGTCGGCGTATTTCTATCAGTTGATATCGATGTCGTTGATCCAGGAATGGCGCCAGGAACTGGCACTCCAGAGCCTGGGGGATTGACCTCTCGCGAGCTTCTTGAGGCTGTGCGTCGAATCTGCATCGAACTTCCTGTAGTTGGAATCGATGTGGTCGAAGTTGCCCCGGCTTTTGATAGCGCCGATGTAACAGCGATGCTCGCTAACCGCGTAGTGCTAGAAGCCTTAAGTGGTATTGCTTTCCGCCGCACAGGGGGCTCATATAACCCTGCGCGCAACGTACTTGATCGTTAATTCACAATTTAGTAACTGCTAATAATTTGCAAGAACGATTCGAGTAACTTGCAAATCATTGGCGTGTTGCATTGATCAGTTACTCCCTTTATATTTTCGCTCATTCGCGAGCAACAATATTTTGAAATGGAGTCATGATGTTCTTTACAAAACGACGCATCATCGATTTCTGCCGCATTAATAGCACTTCATGCTGTCGCTAACTTATTTCTAGCCAGCTTTCCAATTAATAGTTTTTATTCACTTTCAAATTTATTTCACTATCAAAGGATAATTATGTTTAAAGGTAAGAAGTTAGTTATCAGTGCTATCGTACTTTCGCTACTTGCAACTACAGGAACAACTGTAGCCACAGCGGCTCCAAAGAATCAGGCGCGTGCTGTTGCACAACCTGATTGGCTTGAAAAGAACATCGACAACCCTAAGGTCCGCATTATTGAGGTAAGCACTGAGCCAGGAATCTACGAGCGTGGACACATCAAGAATTCAATCAAGTTCACATGGCATACAGATCTCGTCGATGTTGTTAATCGTGATGTGATTCCACGCGCTGCATTTACAAAGTTGGCTCAAAAGGCTGGCATCGATGCAGATACAACTGTCGTTCTCTACGGTGATAAGAACAACTGGTTCGCCGCATGGGGCGCATGGATCTTCAACCTCTACGGTCAGAAGGATGTTCGTGTGCTCGATGGTGGTCGTGTGAAGTGGGAGAAGGATGGACGTCCTCTCACAACAGCAGTCCCATCATTTAAGAGCGGAACATTTGTTGCGACACCACTTGATAAGAGCCTTCGCGCAACTCTCATTCGCGACGTTCTTCCTGTTGCAAAGAATGCATCAAAGGCAAAGTTGATTGATATCCGTTCAGCAGATGAGTACAACGGTAAGGTCTTTGCACCAGCTGGCTTCCAGGAGCTCGCAGTACGCGCAGGACACATTCCTGGAGCGGCGAACGTTCCATGGGGCCTTAACGTCAACTCTGATGGAACATTTAAGACTGTAGCTGAGTTGAAGAAGCTCTACGCGGATAAGGGAGTTGATGGCACGAAGGACATCATCACTTACTGCCGTATTGGTGAGCGCTCATCACTTACTTGGTTCGTTCTGAGCGAGATCCTTGGATATAACGTTAAGAACTATGACGGTTCATGGACTGAGTACGGAAATACAGTCGGTGTTCCAATCGTGAACAACGCTGGAACAGTCTGGGGAGCAGCGTAATTACAAGCACTCAACTAGCAGCTGGAGGTCCTGATTCGCTCGGGACCTCCAGTTCTGCCTGGACTCGTGGCCAGAAGATCAGAACTGCGATATCACTTTTAATCATCATTGCACTTCTTTTTACTGCCTATCAACTTTCAAAGGGTGATAACGGTTCAACTGCTCCAATCTCACTCTTAATTGGCATTAGCCTCGGTTTACTTCTTGAACGTGGCCGTTTCTGCTTCTTCTGCATCTTCCGTGATGGAATTGAAGATCGCAACACCACGCCACTTATCTCAGTCTTTACCGCAATCGCTGTCGGAGCAATTGGGTATGGAATAGTTTTTGGACAGTTCCTTCCTGACACAACATCTGATCGCCTTCCACCTGCGGCGCATATCGGACCTGTCAGTTGGCCGCTTGCGCTGGCTGCATTTATCTTTGGAATTGGCATGACGCTTTCGGGCGCATGCATCAGTGGTCATCTCTATCGACTTGGTCAAGGCTATCTCCGCGCTATACCAGCGCTGCTTGGCACCTTGATTGGATTCGGAATTGCTTTCCTTACATGGAATTGGCTCTACCTCAATGCAATTGCAGATGCACCAACTATCTGGTTGCCTCACATCTTTGGTTATGCAGGTTCACTACTGATTACCTTTATCGTTCTACTTGCTCTTCTTATTGCCGCAATTAAATGGGGAAAGAATTCAGATCCCATCTCACAGAGAGCGGCATCTGCACCATCTATCGGTGGTTCATTGCGTTACTTGCTCTTTGAGCGTTGGAATCCAATCGCTACCGGTGCACTAGTTGGCATCGTTGGAATGATCGCCTACCTGCGGGTGGAACCTCTTGGTGTTACTCGTCAGATTAGTACAACTGCGAGAACATTTATGACCAATCGCTCCATTGGTGATGAAACATTGGTGGGTCTAGACCGTATGGCTGGATGTATTGCAGTCGTCTCTGAAGCAATCACAAATAATGGTTGGATTGTTGTCGGTATCGTCCTTACATCTTTTGCTGCAGCACTTGCCGGAGGAAGATTTAAAATCGATCGCCTCACACCTCGCAATACATCTACCGCTCTTCTCGGCGGAATCTTCCTGGGTTGGGGCTCGATGACCTCACTCGGCTGCACAATCGGAGTGCTTCTCTCAGGAACTCAAGCTTTCGCTCTCTCAGGTTGGGTCTTCTTCGCATTCCTATTCTTAGGAGTTGTTACCGGAGTAAAACTCCGACTTCATAAGAGCTAAGAGCAAGTTTCTAAGAGATTAAAGAGTTGCCAATATTGCTTCAATATCGCTTACTTGTGTCCAAGGATTGATGATTGCAAAGCGAAGAATCGGCTCGCCCTTATGAGAAGAGGGAGTGACAAAGCCAATTTGATCTTCAAGTAACTTATCACTCCATGCTTGATACTCCGCAAGAGACCAACCCTTGCGAGTAAATGCAACAATCGAAAGATTTGGTTCGCATAAGAGCTCTAAGTTCGGATGGTTGCGCACTTGTTCAGCGGCAGCTCTAGCAATATCCATCGTCTTTGCAACCGCATCGCTATATGCCTTTGTGCCATGGGCTGCGAGTGAGAACCAGAGAGGTAGTCCGCGTGTTCTACGCGTTAATTGAATTGCATAATCTGATGGGTTCCACTCATGAGATTCAGTGAGGGTGTCCAAGTAACTTGCATGTTGGGTATGTGCATTTCGTCCATCTTCTGGATTGCGATAGATGAGTGCGCAGGCATCATATGGAGCAAAGAGCCACTTATGGGGATCGACAATAAAGGAATCAGCCTTCTCAACGCCTGCAAATAACTTGCGGGTTTCTTCATTGGCAAGGCCTGCTAAACCGTAGGCTCCATCAACATGGAACCAGATATTGTGTTTGTTTGCCACCAGTCCAACAGTTGGTAGCTCATCAATAATTCCAAGATTAGTTGTGCCAGCTGTGGCAACGATTGCGCAGATATCTCTATCTGAATACTGGCTGCGATATCCATCGATTGCTTTTTTTACATCTTCACCGCGCATGATGCCATCTGGCTGCACTGGAACTTTAATGAGATCTACATCCATAACATCAGTTGCTGAGGCGATTGATGAGTGAGCTTCACTGGAGCAAATCACTGCCCAACGCTTTATATCTGGATGCTTTTCTCGCGATACTTTTCTTGCAGCCACGAGTGCGGAGAGATTACCGATAGTTCCACCTTGAACAAAGACACCTCCTGCACTTTCAGGAAGGCCCGCCAAATCAGATAACCATCGCAGTGTTTGATTCTCTGCAAATACTGCGCCAGCACCTTCAAGCCAAGAGCCTCCATAGAGCGCTGACGCGCCAACAACGAGATCAAATAAGTTTGCTAATTCGGTGGGAGCAGATGGAATGAATGCCAGATAACGCGGATGATCTGTTGAGATACAGGCAGGAGCGAGAGTCTCTGTGAAGAGTTGCAAAGTTTCACTCCCGCCGAGCCCTGCCTCCGTAATTGTGTTTCCAACTATCGCAAAGAGTTCAGCCTCAGATTTTGGACCATCAAGTGGCGGGTTATCCTTCAAACGAGTAAGCGAGTACTCAAGGATTTCTTGCGCAACTTTTTCAATCTCTGGCGTGAACTCATGCATGTCAGGAGTCTAACCCAACCCCTTATTCGCCTCTAATTAGAGGGAGAAACGAGGGTACTCATCGGTGACAAGAAGAACGGCGTAACCATAGAGACGGTTCCAGAACTGAATTGTTCCGAGAACAATTCCTAGCGCCCATTCTGGGTATCTTCCAGTTGACCAGGTGTGAATCCAAGCAAAGAAGGTAACGACGAGCGCGGCAAATGCGTAGACAAGTCCAACGATTACCAATGGGATAGCGAAAATCACCTTAAAGATTTGCAGGATGCGACCAAGTTTCTTTCCACCTTCAACATCGGGCAGAAGTACTGCAACCTTTGGGTTGCGCTCGATGGATGGGTAATCATCGTTAAGCAAGAGAACGTAGGTGCTGACGCGAGTATGAAGCTCTATCAAAGCGTGATTGAAGGAGAGCAAGTAGCTTGGGTAGATCCCACGGAAAACTACCGCGAGCAATACGGGAAGAATCATGAAACCACTTGCCCAACCCCACTGTGACATTTCAGTAAAAGCGGCGATGAAGCAGATCATTGGGAATGCGAGAATGCCGCGCCAGAAGACTGTCTTCTTATCGCGGTTATCTAACTTATATTCGATGATGGTTTCAATTTGTGTGCTCATATCATCATTCTATTCCGCTAGGTGCGACTTTGAAGATACCCTTACCCCATGTCCTTAAGTAAAGTTGCAGTAGTCACAGGTGCAAGCAGTGGAATTGGCGCTGCAACCGTCCGCGCTCTTGTCGGCGATGGTTACACCGTCATAGCGACAGCACGCCGCAAAGATCGCTTAACGGCGCTTCAATCAGAGATTTCAAATGTAGAAATATTCCCAGCTGATATAACAAAGGCTGAAGATGTTGAGGCGCTTGCTCAATTCTGTGCGGAGAAGAAGGTAGAACTCCTGGTCAATTGCGCAGGAGGAGCCTTTGATGCCTCAACAATTACTGATGGAGATCCTGAAATCTGGCGCAAGAGCTATGAAATCAATGTGATTGCTACGTTGCGCATCACCCAAGCTCTTCTGCCATCGATGATCTCTGCGGGACGCGGTCATGTTCTCTTTGTGACATCAACGGCTGGACATCGAGCTTATGAAAATGGCGGAAGTTATGTAGCGGCAAAGTTTGCCGAGCGTTCACTTGCCCACACACTTCGTCTAGAACTAAATGGTCTTCCAATTCGAGTAACCGAAATTGCTCCTGGCATGGTCAAGACAGATGAATTTGCGCTCAACCGTTTTAGTGGTGATGCAGACAAGGCAGCCAAAGTCTATGAAGGTGTGGAAGCTCCACTGACTGCCGAAGATGTTGCTGAATCAATCCGCTGGTCAGTCTCGCTACCAGAGCATTTCAATGTAGACAGCATGATTATTCGCCCAGTTGCACAGGCAGCAAACCATAAGGTGCACAGAAAGCAATGACAGTTCTACTTCGTGCATACCGCCCCGAAGATTTCGATCGCATTTGTCAGATTCGTGGGTTAGATACCCCCGAACGGCGCGAACGTTTTCTTGCGCGATTAGCAAAGCCAGGTGAATGGGTTGATCACTACCTACATTTAGCGATCGAATCAGATGGCGTACTCGTAGGAGATTTCCAGCTTCGTCATTGCAATATGACAACCCCTGATGGCGCTTTAGATATGGGGATAGAGCTCTCAGAAGAGGTAAGAGGGAAAGGCATTGGAACCGCAGCTCTGATTGCCGGTACTCAATATGCCTTTGCTGAAGGTGCTCATCGCATACAAGGTTCAACTGCTGAAGACAATGTTGCTATGCGCAGGACCTTCGAGAAGGCCGGATGGAAATTTGAAGGCGTGCTGCGTGCGCTCTTTATTGAAGATGGAGTTCCACAGGATTTTTACTCCTACGCAATCACCAAGTTTGATTGATTATTTAACTACCCGATACGTATTGAGCGTTGAATCAGTCGCATATGCGATTCGAACCCCAGCTTCCTTTGAAGCCTTTAAGCCTTGGAGAATCTCTGGTGTTAAGACTTCACCTGGCGCAACTACTGCAACACCTGGGGGATAGGGCGCAATTAAGTCGGCAGAGATACGACCTGCTGCACTTGTTGCCGAGACCATCTCAGTCTTTGCAAAGTAAGCCTCTCGCATTGAAATGCCGCGCTGTGGAACAACCGACCAGCTGAGCGCAGTGGCACTTTCGCGACGCTGTTCTTGTAGTCGTTTCAGGATTGGAATGAGCGCCTCTGCCAAAGTATTGAAATCCTTTGCAGTATCGGCAAGGGTGGCGAGAAAGACGATTGTGTCGCGATCGGCCATTTCAACTCTGATACCAGCTCCTTGGAGTTCCTTTTCAATTTCAACACCTGAAGCACCGAGTTGTTGCACGCGCAAGACAATCTTTGTCGAATCGAAACGGCCAGCTGGGAAATCTTTTGCGTAGAGGAAGATGGGGAGCGCGAACTCTGACTGCACCTTCTCCTTAAAGTCAGCGACATTATTCAATAGTTGTGAAATGAGTTCTTCGCCCCGATTTTGAAGAAGAGCGCGCACTCCATCAATGGAAGCAAGTGGTGCTCCAGCTGGAGAGGTTGTGTGAGTGGTCTCAAAACTTTGCTCTATGCGATCTAAATTGAGGTATTTACCTTGCGCGAGTAAGAGCGCAGATGCGCTATAACCGGGAAGAGCTTTATGAACGCTTGTAATCAGCGCATCGGCTCCTAATTGGATTGCGTGTTGCGGTAGCTCAGGATGGAAACCAAAGTGCCCACCCCATGCTGCATCGAGAATTACCGGAATTGAATTGGCGTGTGCAGCGTCGATAAGTGCGGGAAGGTCAGAGAGAGTACCCAAATAACCAGGCTCAGTTAAGAGAATTGCAATTGGATTCTCTGCAATGGCTCTCTTGAGTTCCTCAACTGAAATTCCGATCGGCACGCCAGTTGCGAGATCAATTTCAGGTGACATCCAGATTGGTTCTAAACCTGACAGAACTAATGCGCTCAAAATTGATCGATGCGCGGTACGTGAAACTGCAACCTTTTCGCCAGGAGCACCTAGGGCTAAAACTATTGCTTGGTTAGCGTGGGTCGAACCACCGGTTGAAAAGCGCGCATAATCTGCGCCCCAGAAATCAGCCGCAAGCTTCTCTGCTTTCTTCAGCGTCTGGTTGGTTAACTTGATTTCATCTAACCCGCCATAGAGAGGTGTATCGCCATCAACTACAGCACCAAGCCCTGCATCGATGTGAGCGGTGCGTTGTTTATGACCAGGAATGGTGAACGGCGTGCGAACACTTTCAAAATAAGAAAGGTAGGCATCCAATAGCGGAGCGCTGTTGCGGAGGTCACTCATGGCACGAGTCTAACGGTTGGGCTGGCGCAGTAATTATTAGGGTTTAGACTTATCTCATGACTGAAAAACTCCCACAATCACGCCATTTGGTCACTGAGATTCCAGGGCCACTTTCAACTGCTGCTATGCAGCGTCGTAAAGAGGCGGTCTCAGGTGGGCTAGGAACTGCGATTCCGGTGATTATTGAGCGAGCATCAGATGCGATCTTGCAGGATATCGATGGCAACCGAATCATCGATCTTGGTGCAGGTATCGGTGTTGTCAACGTTGGAAATGCTGCTCCACTTGTCGTCAAGCGCGTTCAGGAAGCTGTCGCTGCCTTTACACATACCAACTTTACGACCGCTCCTTACATGGGTTACATCGAAGTATGTGAAGCGCTCAACCGACTTACACCAGGAAACTTTAAGAAGAAGTCAATTCTGCAAAACTCAGGCGCAGAAGCAGTAGAGAATGCAATCAAAATTGCACGTCATTACACAAAGCGTCCTGCAGTTGTTGTCTTTGAGCACGCTTATCACGGTCGCACCAATCTCACTATGGCACTGACGGCAAAGAACGTTCCATATAAGGAGGGTTTCGGGCCATTTGCTAACGAGATTTACCGCATGCCAATGCCGTACTCATACCGTTGGCCAGGCGATCAGGCGACTATTGCCGAAGATGCACTCAAGATGGTTATCACCAAGATTGAGAAAGAGATTGGTGCGCATAACGTTGCAGCAATCATCATTGAGCCAATTCAAGGTGAAGGTGGATTTATCGTTCCACCAAAGGGATTCCTGCCCGGTCTTTCAAAGTATGCAACAGAGAACAAGATTGTCTTTATCGCTGATGAAGTTCAATCTGGTTTCGCTCGCACTGGCGACTGGTTTGCCGTCAATAACGAGAACGTTGAGCCAGATATGATCGTAACCGCAAAGGGAATCGCAGGTGGCCTACCACTTGCTGCAGTTACAGCTCGCGCTGAAATCATGGATTCTTCACACATTGGTGGCCTCGGTGGCACCTACGGTGGAAATCCAATCGCTTGCGCAGCATCACTTGCTGCAATTGAAATTATCGAGAGCGAGAAGTTGGTTGAGCGCGCTCGCCACCTTGAAACAATTCTCGTGTCAGCACTCAAGGAGATTCAAGCAAAGCATCCTGAAATCGGTGAAATCCGTGGACGCGGAGCAATGATTGCAATCGAACTCGTCAAGGCTGGCACTAAGGATCCAAACCCTGAACTCATGGCTAAGGTCATCAAGTATTGCCAGAGCAAGGGTGTCTTGATTTTGACCGCCGGTTCTTACGGAAACGTCATTCGTTTCTTACCTCCACTTGTCATCACCGATGAACTTCTTAAGGATGCACTTGGGGTTCTTGCTGAAGCTTTTGATTCAGTAGCGTAAGCAGCTGTTCTGGCGCGGGTCAGGATAGTCAGGGTGAGTTTTCACCCTGCTAACTCACCCTAGAAGGGGTGATTTCCCCTCCCCAATTCCTGACATTTGCGAGACTCTTCACCCATGGCGGGTGAGATAGGAGTCGATGTAACGCTCTCGCGCACCCTCATTCCAGCACTGCCGCCAGGAAACCTTTCGCGCAAGCACCTCTTTCCGCTCATTGATAATGAAGTAGCAGGAACAACATTTGTGATCGCCCCAGGCGGTTATGGAAAGTCATCTCTAGTTGCTGAGTGGGCACAGAATCAGAGCAAGGGCGTCATTTGGATCACTGTTGCAAGCGCGGACACGATCAATGAAATGTCGGAAATGCTAATCATGGCAACTCGTCGAGTAATCCCTGGTTTTGCATCTTGGTTTGAGAAGGAACATCCACTTAGGCCAACAGAGGTAGTCCGTCGCTGGGGTAATGAACTCCTGCAAACTGGACGAGAATACATTTTTGTTCTGGATAATCTTCGCAGCCAAGCAGAGACAGATGTTGACATTGCAGTGCAGCTGGTTGAGCAATTTCCAACCAATATTCACTTTGTAGCCATTCGCCGCGATCAGATTGAAGCAATTTATGCGACCTGTGCTTCGCGTGGACCAATCAAAGTTGTGACAGCAAATGATCTGAGATTTTCGCGTGAAGAAATTGAACATTATGCAATCAACTCTGGAGTTGAGCTGACAGAGATAAATCGTAAGGTTCTTAACGGTGCAGCAGGATGGCCATCAGCAACATCACTTCTAAGAGCGCACATTCAGACTCGAGGGCCAGAAGTTGATTTTGAAAGAATCATGTCGTCAACTGTTGAACCTTTACGCGAACTCGCACTCCTAGTCATTAAGAATCTCGACCCAAAGATAATTGAGGCATGTAAGAAGTTATCAGTACTTGAAGTGTTTTCACTTGAAGAAGCAAAGGTCTTGCTTGGAGAAGAATTCTCTTTTGACCTTATCAATTCAATTGCTGTCAAAGGTGAGATTTTTACCTTATCTCGCGATCCTCGTGGAGGCTACATCTTCTCGCCTATGGTCCGCCAGATATTTCTCGAGAAGTTGCGGCTTGAACCTAAATTGAAAGTAGAGCAGCATAAGAAACTCATCACTTTCTTTGAAAAAATGGGTCAGCCAAGCTCTGCAATTGAGCATGCGTTTCAGGCTGGCGATGAAGCGAAGATAACTGAACTCTTCCCTAGTGCTGCTCGTGCGAAGCAGGCGATGGGACATGGCGGCGAGCTCATTCGTTGGGCAGCTTTCGCCGGTGATGAAAGCGTTGATGGAGAATTGAAGAAAGCCACAGTTTTGGCGGCTGGACATCTGGCTGACTTAGACTTTGGTAGCGCCCAGGCAGAGATCAATAAGTTGCAACTCCTGGCTGAAAAGACTCCAAGCGGGCCATTTTTTGCACAATTTGCCTTGGCTGCTTCTTGTTACTCACTCCTGACTCTCGCAAAATTTGATGAGTTAGAGGAAAAGTTCAGATTATTGAAAATAGGCACGACGGAGAATTATTTAGGGGTCGATGACCAGATAAATCTTCTTCGAATTCTCGCAACCAAGAGATATATCCACAATGATGTTGATGGAGTAGAAGAGGTTTACAAGCTCTCACAGAAACTAGGGAAAGAGACGACCCTCTATACCTCACATACTTTTCTTCTTGCAATCCACGCCATGTATCTGCACCAATGCGGTGAGTACAAGCGCGCCCACGAGATTGCAACAATTGCATTTAATCAATGCGTTCAATATGGCTTTGTTGGAAACCACGGACCGCTAGATGTCATGTATATCATCGCACGATGCTTACTTGAATTTAGTCGACACCAAGAAGCACTCGCAATGTTGGAGCAGATACGTTCAAATTCTTATCAGTGGAAGCAATGGCACTGGTATTTCACTGCAGATAAGAACATCATTGAGCATCTTTCTTATAATGGGAGTAATACTCAGGGTCTTGAGAGGATTAAGCAGTCGAGGGATTTTGCGAAAACCTTAGATTTTGATAATCAATTTAGCGCTCTGATTGATATCAGTGAAATGATTGTTCGCCGCAGGCTTGGGGATTTTGATCGCTTGGAAAAGCTTGTTAACCGCGCACCAAATATTAGAGATACCCAGCAATACCGAATGGCGGTAGATGAGTTCAGGGGTCGAAAAAGCCTTAAGGATGATGCCAAGAAACTCCCGGAGAAAAATCCCCGTGAAGTTATTTGGAAGCATTTAATGGAGGCATCAATTCATCTTGATATTGAGAACATCGCAATGCCTGCGATGCATCGCGCCATGCAAGTGGGTTCAGAGGTTGGCGCTCGAGAGACATTCCTTCGCCAACGCGATGAAATGGGAAATCTCATCATCCGCATTGCGAACGACTACCCAACTGTTTATAACGAAGAACTTGCAACGGCAATGGCAGAGAGAATGAATGAGCGAGGAAAAATCATGACGGCAGGACATCAGGCGCTAACAAAGCGCGAACTTGAGATTTTGCGCCAGCTCTCCACCGGACGAACCCTCACAATCATTGCTGGCGAACTTCATATTTCACAGAACACAATGAAGACACACCTCAAGAACCTCTATAAGAAATTAGAGGCAGATGGACGCAACGATGCAGTTGAAAAAGCTAAGGCGCTCTTTCTTCTCTAGCCGTTCAAACATGGGATACTTCGGGGTGTGTATGAGTCCCCAATTGAAACCACGCGCTTAGAGCTCCACCATATTCCCGTCGCAGGCTTGATCTCACTCTTCGAAGAGAAGAACGATTCCTTGGCGATAGCAGGGAGAGGCTTTACCAATCCTCACCGTAACTTGATTGAAAATTCCGGTCCACTCGGATGGCGAGTTCCACAAGTGAAGGCAGATCCATCCACCAATAAGTGGTTTGTTCGTTTCATCGTCCTGCGCGAGAGCAACGAGATTATTGGAAGCACCAGTTTTCATGGAGTTCCTGATGAAGCCGGCATGATGGAGATCGGCATTGGCATCGAAGAGAAATTCTGGAGCAATGGTTATGCAACGGAGGCGCTCATGGGAATGTGGAGATGGGTTGTCACCCACCCTGAGGTAAAGACTCTTCGTTACACGGTAAGCCCGACCAATACTCCTTCAGTTAAGATTATCGAGAAGTTTGCTTTTCACCATCAAGGCCAGCAGATGGATGAGATTGATGGACCAGAAGATATCTATGAGATGTCGGTTGATGAGTTTAAAGAAAAGTGGGGGAGTAATCGATGAGCGATGAGTTCGATGAAATCGTTGCAGATATCGACGACGAATTAGATCTCACTCTCTATGCAGATGGCGAAGAACTTGCCGATGAAGTAACAGCACAGATCTTGCTCGCTATCGAAGCGGGGCTCTTGGCAAATGGTGAATTTCATCTAGTGCTTACTGGCGGAACTCTTGGTGTGCGCATTTCAGAGGGACTCTGCGCTGCCTGGAATGCAGCGCCTGAGATGTATGAAGGGCTTCACATCTGGTGGAGCGATGAACGTTTTGTTGATCAAGATAGCAATGAGCGAAATGCCGCACCTCTTCATAACGCTCTTCGTAACTCAAAGATTGTGCTCCATGAGGCCCTTGCGCCAAATACTCCAGCAACAATTGAGGAAGCTGTAGATAATTATGTAGCAGCGCTAAAGTCGGTAAAGATTGATCTCAATATTCTCGGAGTTGGGCCAGATGGACATGTCGCCTCGCTCTTTCCTGGTATTGCAGATATTGATGATCAGCGAGATATCTTTGCAATTACTGATTCACCCAAGCCACCGGCTTCTCGTATCTCATTTACTATGAAATTTATTAATGAAGCTCGCGAAGTCTGGATTGTTGCGGCAGGCGAGAGCAAGGCAGAGGCAGTGGCGAAAATCATTGAGGGAGATTTATCGATACCAGCGAGTTTTGTCAGCGGAGAGGTTCGTACACGCCTCATCGTCGACCAGGCAGCATTCTTTGCTGAGTAAAATCATCCACTAGACTTACCCACATATTCGCATGGGTTACCTCAACGATGAGGTCCTTGTTACTCGAAAAAGGCATTCACTGATGAGCACAACTACTTTTGGCATGGTCGGACTTGGCCGCATGGGGGCAAATATTGTCCGCCGCCTCCACCGTCACGACATCACATCTGTTGTCTACGATGTTTCACCAGAGTCAGTGAAGGCACTTGCCGCTGAAGGCTCTATTGGCGCGAGCAATCTTGCAGATATGGCGTCAAAGTTAAGCGCCCCTCGCACCGTTTGGGTCATGGTGCCAGCAGGCGTTACAGATTCAACAATCGCGGCAGTTGCAGAAGTTCTCTCACCAGGTGACACCATCATCGATGGTGGAAATAGTTATTACAAGAATGATCTAAAGAATGCCGAGCTCCTCAAGGCAAAGGGAATCAACTTTGTCGATGTTGGAACTTCTGGCGGTGTCTATGGTCTAGAGCGCGGCTATTCATTGATGATTGGTGGAGATGACGCTGTCGTTGCATCTCTGGATCCAATCTTCAAAGCGCTCTGCCCAGGTGTTGAAGCAGCAGAGCGCACACATGGTCGTACTGGAGCTCCATCACAGGCTGAGTACGGATACCTTCACTGCGGCCCAACCGGTGCCGGTCACTTTGTAAAGATGATTCACAATGGAATTGAATACGGAATGATGGCAGCGTTCGCCGAAGGTCTGGCAATCTTTGAAGCAGCAGATGAGATGACACCTGCTTACAACTTGGATATCCCAGAGATCACCGAGGTATGGCGCCGCGGTTCGGTAGTTGCATCATGGCTCCTTGATCTCACAGCGCAGGCTCTCAATGAATCAAATGAATTAACTGAGTACTCAACAGAGGTAAGCGATAGTGGTGAGGGTCGTTGGACTGTTCAGGCTGCAATCGAGGCAGGTATTCCTGCACACGTACTCTCTGCCTCACTCTATTCACGCTTTGCATCACGTAACAACGATGAGTTCGGAAACCGTGTCTTGAGCGCGATGCGTTACAAGTTTGGTGGACATAACGAGAAGCCAAAGTCGACACCAGATAAGGCGAAGTAATGAAGGCTGATGTTCTCGTACTTTTCGGTGCGACCGGAGATCTTGCAAAGAAGAAGTTATTCCCAGCGCTCTATGACCTAGAAGAGCTAGGCCAGTTGGATATGCCTGTCATTGGCGTGGCATCATCAAAGTGGACGCAAGAAGTTTTCCGTAACAATGTTGAAAGTTCCATCCGTGCCCGTAAATCTGATGCGGATGAGGAAATCCTGGCGAAAATCAGAGATGAAGTGCAGCTTATTGTTGGTGATTACAACAATCCAGATACCTTTAAAGAACTGGCCGAAGCGATTAAGGATTACAAACTCCCTGTTATCTACTTGGCGATTGCACCGGAGTTCTTTGCAACAATCACCGCATCTCTTGCTGAAGTGGGGATTACAAAGCGCGCACGTGTTGTTGTCGAAAAGCCTTTCGGTCGCGACCTCGAGTCAGCAAAGGCTCTTGATGCCGAACTCAAGAAATTGCTTCCAGAAGAGCAGATTTATCGCATCGATCACTACCTTGGTAAAGAAGCGGTAGAAGATCTCTTGGTATTCCGCTTTGCCAATACTCTCTTTGAGCCAGTCTGGAACCGAAACTATGTTTCGAATATCCAAATTACTATGGCAGAAGATTTTGGAATTGATGGTCGTGGCAAGTTCTACGACGGAGTGGGCGCCACCCGCGATGTGCTGCAGAACCACTTGTTGCAGGTATTGACCATGCTCACCATGGAGCCACCAACAAGTATGAACTCCGAGGATATGCAGAATGAGAAAATCAAGGTGCTCTCTGCTATCCGTGATATCAAAGCCGATGATGTAGTCCGTGGTCAATTTGTTGGCTACCTCAATGAAGAAGGCGTTGCTCCGCAGTCTGATACCGAGACCTTTGTTGCGATGAAGTTATTTATTGATAATTGGCGTTGGGCTGGAGTTCCGATCTACCTTCGCACAGGTAAGAAGATGCCTGAGACGGTCCTCGAGGTTATTGTTGAATTTAAGCAACCACCTCGCGCTCTCTTTGGCAAAGCAGAGTCAAACCAAGTTCGATTCCGACTCGGAAAAGATGATGGTGTAGATATCTCACTCCAAGCTAAGAAGCCTGGAACAAAACTCGTATCAGAGACTGTGGATCTCTCCGTTGAATTCTTCACCGAGTTCGGCGATCGCCAAGGCCCTTACGAGCGTTTGCTAGGCGCTGCAATGCTAGGAGATCACTTCCGATTTACTCGTATTGATGCAGTGTTGCACTCTTGGGCAATCCTCGATGAAATCTTGAAGCAACCACATCGTTGCCATCCATACTTTGAAGGCACATGGGGGCCGGAAGAGGCAGATGAATTGATTCCTGGCGGTTGGAACCCAGTTGGTTCTGAAGCTGACGAAATTAAACTCTCACATTAATTGCAAGAGATTAATTTGAGGCTTGGCCGCTGCGATGAAGATAGCGGCCAAGGAAATCAGCCTTAAAGTCATAAAAGGTGCCATCCAATAGATGTTGGCGCATTTGATCTACTAGACGCACAATAAATCGCTCATTATGAATAGTGGCAAGAGTTGCTGCCACCATCTCTTTGCCACGGAATAAGTGGCAGAGATATGCACGGGTGTAGTTCTTGCAGGTGTAGCAATCACACTCATCATCAATGGGATTGAAGTCGCGCACATAGCCTGCGTTAGAAACATTAAATCGGCCGGTCATTGTGTAGACCGCGCTGGTGCGAGCGATGCGTGAAGCGAGAACACAATCAAAGGTATCGACGCCATTTTCAACACCAACAAAGAGATCCTCTGGTGCGCCGATTCCAAGTAAGTGGCGCGGCTTATCCTGCGGCAAGGTTGAGTTGACCCAACCAACGATTGTTCCGAGGGAAGCTTTATCGAGCGCCCCACCGATTCCAAAACCATCAAAGGAGATTCCTGATGAACTCATTGAACCTAAATCGGCTGCCGCCTCTTTACGGAGATCTTCATATTGAGCGCCTTGAATGACGCCAAAGAGCGCCTGGTATGGCTTATCGCTTCGCTCTTCGGTAAGTCGCTTATGTTCATCGAGACAGCGAATAGCCCAATTGTGGGTGCGCTCCATTGCCAACTCTTGATAGGGGCGAGTGTTGTGAAGAGTTGTGCACTCATCAAAGGCGAACATCACATCTGCGCCGATTTTATGTTGAATCTGCATTGAGATCTCTGCACTAAAACGGTGCATCGATCCATCGAGGTGTGATTTAAAGGTAACGCCCTCATCATCTACGTGAGCAAGGCGTTCCTTATTTCCGGCGATTACCTGATCGGAGCGAAAAGTCTGAGCATCCATCGCCAGTACTTTTTTAAATCCAACACCTAATGAGAGAACTTGAAAACCACCGCTATCGGTAAAGGTTGGCTTATCCCAATTCATAAATGAACCAAGACCTCCAGCCTCATCCAAGATATCTGGACCCGGTTGGAGATAGAGATGATAGGCATTGGCAAGAAGCGCCTGCGCGCCAAGATCTTCCATCGCACCAGGCAGTACTGATTTAACTGTTGCCTTGGTTCCTACTGGGATAAAAGCTGGTGTTTGAATCTGACCATGGGGGGTGGTGATTGTTCCAACACGAGCCAACCCTTTTTCCGGGGCGTGCTGTATCTCGTATTGAAAGCCAGAAGTCATGGCGCATATTCTGGCAGAGTTATCTATTCAGGTTTACACTTCCAGAATGCCTACACTTAAGTTGACCGATGGACGCTTCCTCGAGTATTTCGACAATGCGATCTCTTCCACCAGCGCAGTTCTCTTTCACCACGGAACTCCTGGCCATGGCCATGCGTGGGCGCAATGGCTCGATCTCTTAGCGGCGCGCGGTATTCGCGCACTCTCATATAGCCGTGCGGGATATGGAATTAGCGATCGCCATGAAGGGCGAACTGTCTTCTCTAATAATGCTGATATTCGCGAACTTCTCGATAGCTTCGGAATCCAAAGCTTTATCTCAATTGGTTGGTCCGGTGGCGGTCCCCACGCTCTGGCAACTACATCGATGACTGGTAATAAAGGTGCAATCACACTCGCTGGCGTAGGAGCATATGGAGTCGATGACCTCGACTTCCTTGCCGGCATGGGCCCTGAGAATGAAGAAGAATTTGGTGAAGCACTTAAGGGCGAGGCTGAGATTTCAGCATGGATGGATAAGAACGCCGGCGCCTTTAAAAACGTAACAGGCGAACAAGTCCGTGAATCTTTCGGCGGTCTGATTAGCGATGCTGACAAAGAGGTAATCAATGGCAGCTTCGCTGATGAGTTAGCGACCACCATGCGTAAAGGTCTAGCGGTGAGCTTTGATGGCTGGATTGATGATGACATCGCATTTATTCAGCCGTGGGGATTTAATCTCAGCGATATTGCAGTGCCAGTACAACTCTGGCAGGGCGATCAAGATTTAATGGTTCCACATGCGCACTCATATTGGCTGGAAAAGCATATTCCAACTGCATCTCTCAACTTTGTTCCAGGTCATGGCCATATCTCACTTCTTGTGAAGTACGCTAATCAGATTCTTGATCAAGCTCAGGAGCTATTGAAGTAGATGTTCTATAAAGAATTAACCGCGATTCTCAATTCTCGATCGCGGAAGATGGTGCTGGGCATTGCGCTCAACGCTATTGGTGGGGGAATGACTCTCTCGCTCTTACTTGTCTACTTGCACGATATGCGTGGCTTCACCAATACATTCGGTGGCTTGTTGCTCTCATGGGGTGCACTAGTTTCCTTGGCAGCGAGCACGCCGATGGGAGCGCTTGTCGATAAGGTCGGACCGAAGAAAGTAATGATTGTTGGGCTGCTACTTAACTCTGCTGCAGCAGTCTCGCTTGCATTTGTCACTACACACCTGCAAGTAATCCTGGCGCTTACTGCAATCAATATTGCGGGGCAAGCAATTTGGCCAAGTCAGAGCGTTATTCTGACTCGAGTCACACCAGAAGAGCACAGACCAAAGATTTTTGGCCTCAACTTTATGTTGCTCAATCTTGGCCTTGGACTTGGTGGATTAATTTCATCTCTCATCATTCAAGAGGGATCTCTACGTTCTTTCCAGATTATGTATTGGGTTGATGGCGCAACCTTCTTAATTTACCTAGGAATTATTCTCACCCTCCATGGCGAAGGTGTAGGAAAGTACATTCCGCAGCCGCATGAGCCGCAACAGGGAACCTACCGAGAGCTATTCAAAATTAAACCTCTCATGTTGCTCGGCTCTGGCGGAATCATTCTCTTTACCTTTGGTTATGGCGTTATCCAAGCCGGAGTTCCCATCTTTGCTACTCAATACCTTGGACTTTCGCCTAAATGGCTCGGTCTCATCTTTGGTGTCAACACATTTGCAATCTTCACCTTGCAGCCATTTGTCATGCGCGTTCTTGAGCGATATTCAAAGCAGAATGCTCTGATTGCAATTGGGGTTATCTGGTCGAGCTCTTGGATTTTTGTTGGCATCTCTCCGCTGCTACCGATGATTGCATCCGGGCTAGCTCTATGTGTAAGCCAATTAATCTTTGCAGTAGGGGAGATGGTGCAAGCACCTGTTATTCCAACTCTTGCAAACGAGTTGGCTCCAGAACATATTCGTGGTCGCGTCAATGCCTTTATGTCCCTGCAGTGGAGCATCTCTGGTGTTGCAGGCCCTGCTATCACTGGGCTGATGTTGGGAGCAGATCAACCAGTGCTCTGGGTAGTATCGATGTTCCTCGGTTCGTTCTTAGCAATACCTTTCTTTATTGCAATGAAGAAGGTATAAAAAATCCCCCCAACCGCATGGTGCAGTTGAGGGGATTTCCTTATAGAAATTAAGCGAGCTTGCCTACAACTTCAATCAAAGTTGTTGTGCCATTTGAGAGAGTCACTGTGATGTCATCACCATTCTTGCCTACGCAAGAAAGACCCCATGAAAACTTCGCAGATCCGCCATTAGCGAGCGGAGTTGTTGGCGCACCTTCCATAGCGTTATCGCCATCAAAGATATCGACACATGGACCTGATGAAGTAGTTCCGGTGACGATCAAAGTCGCAAGATCGAGCTCCTTGCCAGAGTTGTTGACTACCTCGAGGTCGAAACGCTCATTGAGGTTATCTGGAAGCATGCCAGAGGCGAACTTACCTGGGGTAAAACTTGATGGAGCAGATAGTGTGTAACTGACCTTATCCGGGGTTACAACTGGTGCGCCGAATCCACCAGTGGCCTGTGGTGCTTCTTCTTCGGCCACAACGAGTGATTGATCATCTGCAGAAGTTGATTCGCTTGAACCACCGCAGGCGGTTAAGCCTGCAAGGAGAAGGAGTGCAACGGGTGAGATTAGGGCTGCCTTCTTGAGCTTCATTAAAGCCTCCATCATGAACATATCCGAGTCATTGAGTACGGCTCCAGGAAGTGCAGCCGTGACTTTCTGTAAAGTACAAGTATATAGTAGGGGTCATGTCTGCAACTTCTACGATCGAGTCCAGCGAAAAAGCGCCAGAAATCAAGGGGCGCAGTCCGCGCGAGATAGCCTGGCGCCGCTTTAGACGGAATAAAGTTGGAGTTGCTGCGGCAATTCTCAGCGCAGCGATTCTCCTCACCTCACTCTTTGCGCCATTGGTCTGCAGGCTTCTCGGCATCGATCCCAACACTCTCAACCTTGAAGCTCTCAACGCCAGCGGAATTCCTACCGGGGAAGCTGCGAAGTTCTCTCTCGATCACCCCCTTGGCTTAGTTCCAGGTACCGGTCGCGATCTCCTTGCGCAATTGCTCTACGGTTCACGTATCTCATTTATGGTGGCGATTCTGACCACATTTACAGCACTGACTATCGGTTTCTTTGTTGGAATTGCCGGTGGCTACTTCCGTGGTCGCGTCGATGGCGCACTTGGCCGCTTCACCGACTTCCTCCTTGCATTCCCTGCATTCTTTATGATTGTCGCTCTCAGCCAGCCAATGGTGGAGCGCATTGAAGGATTGGGAATCGTTGAAGGTAACGGTGCACGTATCCTCTTTCTCATCATCTTCCTCTCATTCTTCGGATGGCCAGGCTTCTCTCGCTTGATCCGTTCACAGGTGATGAGTATTCGCGAGCGCGAATTCGTAACTGCAGCCCAAGCAATGGGCGCTGGACGTTGGCGCATCATCTCGAAGGAGTTGATTCCAAATCTCTGGGCGCCGGTGATTGTGGTCGTCTCACTCTCTCTTCCTGGCTACCTTGCAACAGAGGCGGTCTACTCATTTCTTGGCCTCGGCGTTCAGCCACCGGCCTCAACCTGGGGGCTCTTGCTCTCCAATGCGACTCGCTTTGTGACCGTGATGCCTAGCTTCTTCCTCATTACCGCTGGCTCACTGGTAATTGTGGTGCTCGCCTTCAACCTCGTGGGTGATGCTCTCCGTGATGCCCTCGACCCACGCTCAGATCGCTAATTTATCTAAAAGTTACCTAGTGGTATCCACAATTCGGACATTTTCTGCTTCAATCTACCCACTGATGCCTTCTGGCATCCCCATGGAAAGGAACACTCAATGAGAGCTCTCTCTCTACAGCGCCGTGGCCTTGTAGTTGCAACTGCAACTTCATTGCTTCTCGGAACTGTTCTCGCATCTGGCGTTACTGCAGCAAACGCTGCAACAACTCCAAAGACCGGCGGAATTCTTACGCTGCTTGAGCATGCACCACGCCTTGATCACATCGATCCAAGCCGTATCTACACAGGTCGTGACCTTGCATTTATGAATTCATTCCACACACGTACTTTGGTTGGATATAACCCAGTACCAGGAGCAGCAGGCGCAAACCTCGTTCCTGACCTTGCAACAAACACTGGTATCCCAAGCAATGAGGCTAAGACATGGAAGTTCACACTTCGTCCAGGCACAAAGTTTGAAGATGGCGTAGCGATCACATGTGAGCACGTTCAATACGGTGTATCACGCGTATTCGCAACTGATGTCATCACAGATGGCCCAGGTTACCTCCAGGCTTGGTTGGATATTCCAAAAGATAAAGATGGAAATTCAATCTACGTAGGTCCATACAAGAAGAACACAGCAGCTGGAACAGCAGCATTCAAGAAGGCTGTTTCTTGCTCTAAGGACAACCGCACAATTACCTTCAACCTCAACAAGTCTGTTGCTGACTTCAACTACCTCGCAACATACGGTGTTATCTCACCTATCCAGGCTAAGAAGGACACAGGCGACAAGTACGACCTCAACCCACAGGCAACAGGTCCATACAAGATCGCTGAGAACAGCAAGACACAGCTCCGCTTTGTCCGTAACCCACAGTGGTCAAAGGCTTCAGATCCAATCCGTACGCCTTACCCAGATGAAGTTATCATCCAGTTCGGTCTTGATGAAGAAGTTATCGACCAGATCATGCTCGAGGATACAATTCCAACAGCTATGAACTTCGGTGGACCACTTCCATCAAACAAGTCAAAGTTCTTCGATGATCCAAAGCTTAAGAACCGTCGTATGAACAACTCTGATCCATATGCTCTTTACATTGCATTTAACGTAAAGGCGATGCCATGTCTAGAAGTTCGTGCAGCTATGTACCACGCACGTAACGCCAAGGCTCTCCTTGACTATGCAGGTGGTCCAGAGTTCGGTGGTTCATATGCAACTGGTGTTATCTCACCACTTCTCGCAGTTGACTACGCACCTACTAAGGTCGTTGGCCCAGGAAGCCCAGACTTCAAGCCAGAAGGAAACGTAGAGAAGGCTAAGCAGCTCCTTGAAATCGCAAAGACAAAGTGTCCTGCTGATTACAAGAAGGCTACTGAAGATGGAATCGTGATTGACGTTCGTCAGTCAGCTACATTGACAGACACAATTCCAATCAACGAGGCTGCATACGCTCGCGCTGGAATCAAGGTCAAGTACAACCAGATCTCAGCTGGTTACTACCCAACAGTCATGAACCCTGCAAAGCAGAAGGACATGTCAACATCAGGTTGGGGAGCAGACTGGGCTAACGCATCAACAGTTATCCCTGAGCTCTTCGCTTCATTCGGTGGATTTAACATCTCACAGAACACAGGCGATCCTGCGTACAAGGCTTTCGAAGACAAGGTAAACCTTGCTATGAAGACCACAGATCGCAAGAAGCAGTCACAGATGTGGAAGGAACTCAATGCGGAAGCAATGAAGAACTTCTGGGTCCTACCAACACTCTTTGGTAAGGCACAGGAAGTTTGGGGCTCACAGCTCGCAAACGTCTTCTTCTGGGTCCCACAAGGTAACCCTGCTTACGGAAAGATCTGGATTAACGACTAATCCACGTTCTACCCAGTTAGGTATATAAATACTTCCAGTGGGCGAGAAATCGCCCACTGGAAGTATTTGCCTGTTAGAGGCAGGCATGAGATGGTGTTGTAACTACGAGAGGATGTTGTAAGAGATGCTGAAGTACATAGGTCGACGGATGATTTTCGCGGCCGCCACGATTCTGGTGGTCTCAGCTGTGGTCTTCATGATCTTCTCCATCCTTCCCTTCGATCCAGCAGCGCTCACATGTGGCCAGCGCTGTACTCCACAGATTATTGAAGCCAACCGAGCACGCCTCGGATTGGATATGCCGCTCTATCAGCAGTACTGGATGTTCCTCTCTGGAATCTTCCTAGGACGCACCTACGGAACCGGCAGTGCAGCATTTACCTGCCCCGCTCCATCATTTGGATATTCATTTAACGAGAACGCTTGCGTTACAGATTTGATTGCAGAAGCGCTGCCCATCACAATCAACTTGGCTGTTGGCGCTCTCATCATGTGGCTCACAGTGGGTATCGGCCTTGGAATCATCGCCGCTAAATTTAAGAACCGCTGGCCAGATACTGGAAGCTCAGTCTTCGTACTCCTTGCCACCTCGCTTCCAACATTCGTCACCGGTCTTGCACTTCTAATCTGGGTGACTATTAAGTGGAAGATCGTTCCGCTCTCATTGACCGGATATACATCGCTCTTTGATAACCCATATAAGTATTTCCAATACTTCATCTTGCCGTGGATTACCCTGGCAATCGCCTATGCAGCTCTCTACACCCGCTTTACTCGCGCTGCCCTCCTTGAGACTCTCGGTGAGGATTACATCCGCACCGCGCGTGCAAAGGGCGTAGGGGAGCAGAAGGTCTTCTTTAAGCACACACTTCGCGCAGTGTTGGCGCCTCTGATCACTATGGCAGGGCTCGACTTTGCTGGCCTGATTGGTGGAGCGATCATCACCGAGACAATCTTCAACTTGCCAGGCCTAGGTCGCTTGACCTTGCGTTCTGTCTACGAGTTCGACCTCTCGATTGTGCTTGCAACAACGATTCTCGCAGCTGTAGTAGTTATCGTCATGAACTTAATTGTGGACATGCTTTACGCAGTCCTTGACCCAAGAGTGAGAATTCAATGAGCAGATTACTTTCAATCGAAAACCTTAAGGTTTCATTCCCCACTGAGGATGGAATCGTTAAGGCTGTTGATGGCGTTAATTTAACGGTCAATAGCGGTGAGACCGTTGCCATCGTTGGTGAATCTGGCTCTGGTAAGACAGTAACAAGCCTTTCAGTGATGGGCCTTCATAAGAAGGGCTCTGCCATGATTGAGGGCTCTATCAAACTTCTCGATGGAGATACCGAGCGCGATGTCGTTCAAATGACACCAGCTGAGGTGCGCAGCGTCCGCGGTCGCGCAGTGGCGATGATCTTCCAAGATCCAATGTCATCGCTCCATCCGTATTACAAGATCGGCAATCAACTTGCTGAGGCCTATGAAGTTCATAATCCAGGTAATAAGAAGGCAGCGATGGCTCGCGCCATCGAGATGCTGGACTTGGTTGGAATTCCAGAGCCTGCTCAGCGCGCCAATGAATTCCCGCATCAATTCTCAGGTGGAATGCGCCAGCGCGTGATGATCGCGATGGCTCTTATGAACTCACCACGTCTTCTCATCGCAGATGAGCCAACAACTGCCCTCGATGTAACAGTCCAGGCACAGATTCTCGCTCTCCTTGCACGTTTGAAGAAAGAGTTCGATATGGGAATCTTGTTGATTACCCACGATCTCGGCGTCGTTGCACAGGTGGCAGATCGCGTATCAGTGATGTATGGCGGTCAGATTGTGGAAGAGGCTCCAGTCGATGAGATCTTCTACTCACCAATGGCTCCTTACACCCTAGGTCTTCTCAAATCAGTTCCTCGCGTCACCGAAGGCAATGCTCGCCTCAAGGCGATCCCAGGTCAGCCACCATCACTGATTAATTTGCCTAAGGGATGTGCATTCTCAACTCGTTGCGAATATAAGAACCTCGCTGGCGTTGATTGCGACACTATTCCAGTTCCACTCACATCAGCTGGCACCAATCACCAGGCGCGATGCCACATTGCAGCTGAAGTCCGTCGTGAAAAATTCTTGAAGGAAGTAGCGGGTCTTAAATGAGCAACTCACCAATCCTCGAAGTTAAGGATCTTGTAAAGCATTTCCCAGTAGGCGGAAAGAGCAATGGCAAGGCAGGCGTTGTTCAGGCTGTCAGCGGAATCTCTTTCTCACTCGAGGCGGGCGAAACTCTCGGCCTCGTGGGCGAATCAGGATGCGGTAAGACCACAGCAGGTCGCACCATCTTGAAGCTCAATGAGCCAACATCAGGAAAGATTATCTTTGAAGGTCAAGACATCACCGATTACAAGCCATCTCGTATGCGCGCAATCCGCGCTCAGATGCAGATCATCTTCCAAGATCCTTATTCTGCTCTCAACCCACGTCAGACAATCGGAAAGATCATCTCTGCTCCATTTGAGATTCAGGGAATCGATCCTGTCGGTGGCGTAAAGAGCACGGTGCAGGCCTTGATGGAGCGCGTAGGTCTCAACCCTGAGCACTACAACCGCTACCCACATGAGTTCTCTGGCGGACAACGTCAGCGCATCGGTATCGCGCGCGCAATTGCTCTCAAGCCACGTTTTATCGTTGCAGATGAGCCAGTATCGGCGCTCGATGTTTCGATTCAAGCACAGGTCATTAATTTGCTCGATGACCTTAAGCAAGAAGAGAAGATCAGCATGGTCTTTATCGCTCACGACTTATCTGTTGTCCAGCACATCTCAGATCGCGTTGCAGTGATGTACCTCGGCAAGATTATGGAGCTCGCACCAACAGCTGATCTCTATGCCAACCCACATCACCCATATACAACAGCGCTTCTCTCTGCTGTGCCGCTGCCAGATCCACGTGGTGAGCGCACACGCGAGCGCATCATCTTGCAGGGAGATCTACCAAGCCCAATCAACCCACCACAGGGATGTGTATTTAATACTCGTTGCTGGAAGGCGCAGGATAAGTGCCGCACAGAAGCGCCAGCTCTCGTGCAAATCGGTGCCAGCCAAGTCGCCTGCCACTTCCCTAACTAGTACTACTTCGTCTTTAGAGAAGTCTTAGTTACCAGATACGCACACGCGATGTTGGCTCGAGCCACATCGCATCTGATTCAGTAACCTCAAATGCGTGATAGAACGGTGCGAGGTTGCGCACAATCTGGTTGCATCTGAACTCATCTGGGCTATGAGGGTCTGTTGCGATACGACGGCGAATCTCCTCTGGTCGATTCTTTCCACGCCATGCCTGTGCCCACGATAGGAAGAATCGTTGATCTCCAGTTAAACCATCGATAACAGGCGCCTGCGCACCCTTGAGAGCCAACTTATAGGCCTTATAAGCGATTTCAAGGCCTGAGAGGTCTCCAATGTTCTCGCCTACGGTAAAGGCGCCGTTAACGTGGATATCAGGGGTTGCAGCAGGCGATAGCGCATCAAATTGTGTAATCAATTGCGCAGCAAGCTTGTCGAAAGCTTCACGATCGCTATCGATCCACCAATCGACCATATTGCCATCACCGTCGTATTTAGAACCTTGGTCATCAAAGCCATGACCAATCTCGTGACCAATGACCGCACCGATTCCACCGTAGTTTGCGGCGATATCTGCCTCCATATCAAAGAACGGTGGCTGCAAAATAGCGGCTGGAAAGACGATCTCATTCATCAGCGGGTTGTAATAAGCATTCACTGTCTGTGGAGTCATATGCCATTCATCGCGATCGACTGGCTTTCCAATCTTGGCGACTTCATAGGCATG
>JACCDJ010577815.1_pt1 | contig 29235 bp, 29 predicted proteins | sample 7444481 | NCBI WGS metagenome assembly JACCDJ01 (sample SAMN15323435, study PRJNA562643) | freshwater metagenome | isolation source: river surface water | place: USA:Blue River Watershed | collected 2017-08-15 | reverse complement strand
CTTGAAGAAGCAGCTGCGTATCAGCAGTTACTTGAAGACTTCTCCATGACCCACGAACAAGTGGCTGCCAAGGTGGGCAAAAGCCGTTCAGCAATCACCAACTCGCTTCGCTTGCTGACCTTGCCTCCAACGATTCAGCAATATCTTGCCGAAGGGCGGTTGTCGGCTGGTCACGCCAAAGCCCTACTTGGTACACCTGATCGCGCCTTGCAAGAATCACTTGCACGAGTAGCGGTTGAACAAAGCCTGACGGTCCGCGGACTTGAAGAGGCAGTGCGAAATGCGGTGAACCCTGGCGCAGCATCAACAACGGTTACTCCAAAACCGGGAACCACCGGTGCAAAACCAAAGACAGGAACCCCGGGACGAGTCAATCTCGTGAAGGAACCAGGTCTACACGAGCTTGAGGAATTGTTGTCTGAACACCTCGCCACACCTGTGACGGTGACGTTGTCGGGTAAGCACGGAAAAATGGTGGTGGAGTTTGCCGACCTTGAGGACCTTGAGCGAATTTACCGATTGATGACCGAAGGCCCCGACCTCGACGAGTAAACCCATATCAGTCTTGGGTAAAGGTTTACCGTGAAGACGAACTTGAGATTGTGCACAGAGTGTGCATAAACCTGTGGATAACTTTTATAGCGGCTGATTGCTCCATTGTGTAATGGCTTGAGCCAACGCCGGAACCATTCCAAGGACTTGGTCGCTCTCATCTTCTTGGCCAATGGTGCACATCACGGCTGGCATTCGTGTTTCACGGAGAACCGGAAGCTGCATACCACCCACTGCAATCGTTAGCGCACCGGCCGCCAAACGGACGCTCTCGGCACACAACTCTGCCGCAACTTTGCCGCCGGCTGAAACAAACGAGTCCGTTTCGTAAAAGGCAAAGTGCACCCCATGTGTTGAGGCACGTGAAACACCGAGGTACAAATCGGCACCAAAGGAGTTTGCCGTTCGTGCATGAGCATGAGGGTCTGCATTTTCAATAGTCATCACATCATCACCGCGATTGCGTAACTCTCGCACCAGCAGGCGAGTGAGACGGGTGTTGTTATCGAAACAGCCAATCACAATGCGCGGGCGTTCAGTGTTGTGTTGCGCAGTGAGCAAAGTTTCATATTCACGCACGGTCACGATGCCAGGACCTTCACCACTTTGGCTACTCGTTCGCTCTAGCGCACGAATTGAGTTGACTCCGCAAATTCCGTCAGCAGTGATTCCATAGTTTTGCTGAAACTCGGTAAGCGCACGCAAGGTGTTTGGCCCAAAAATTCCATCTGCGCGGCCGCAGTCAAAACCCAATTTGGCCAACACTGTCTGCATGGCTTGAACGTCGTCACCACGCATGTGAGGAGAAGTTAAATACAGCAGTCGTGCACCCAACACCCACGATGACTCCACAAGGGTTGTCCAGGTGAGATGGTCGCATGTTCCGGTTACAGGTAAGCCGCGAAGTTGTTGAAACTCTGCAACTACTTGTTCGGTGCGAACGCAATACACCCCCAACTCAAACGTGTCTGGTGCAAGCAAGTTTGCAGCAACGAGTCGACGCTGAAGATCGTGTACGGCTGTGCCGCGACTACCTTGCGCTAGCGGGAGTTCGGAAGAAATTCTGCGAGCTCCTGTAGCAACTTGCCCTTACCAACAGCTCCAACCAAACGCTTTGCAGCTTCACCCTTATTGAACACAATGAGTGTTGGAATGCTCATGACATTGAAGCGCATGGCGATGTCGCCGTAGTCATCAACATTGAGTTTTGCAATAGTGATGTTTCCTGCTTGCTCGGTTGCAATTTCTGCAAGCACAGGCGCAATGGCCTTGCATGGTCCGCACCATTCAGCCCAAAAGTCAACCAAAATAGGGGTGTCTGAGCTGCCAATGGTTTCGTCAAAATTTGCAGATGTAAGCGTGGTGATTGATTGAGCCATAACGAGTCCTTCGAAGTTGTGTACTGAAATAGTACTGACTGCGAGACGCGAACGCGTGAAACTTCTGTAGGTGTGACCGATTAGTGCTGGTGCTCTAACCAACGCTCACTATCAATTGCAGCCATACAACCCGAACCCGCAGCGGTAATTGCTTGTCGGTAGGTGTGGTCTTGCACGTCTCCGCAGGCGAAGACGCCCTCAATGTTGGTGTAGGTCGAACCTGGTTTAGTAATCAGGTAACCAGAGTCCTCCATGTCAAGCACACCCTTGAATAAGTCGGTGTTCGGACGGTGTCCGATAGCAATGAAAATTCCGGTGACACCGAGCTCACTTGTTGCACCGGTTTGAGTGTTGGTCAGCTCTATTCCAGTTACTTTGTCGTCGCCGTGAATTTTTGACACGGTTGAATTCCAGATAATCGAAATCTTTTCATTTGCAAGTGCGCGGTCCTGCATAATTTTTGAAGCACGCAGCGCATCTCGACGAACAATCAAATGCACCTTTGATGCGAACTTGGTAAGAAATTGCGCTTCTTCAAGCGCAGAGTCTCCACCTCCAACAACTGCAATTTCTTGACCACGGAAGAAAAACCCGTCGCACGTTGCACATGTGGACAAACCATGACCAATCAATCGTGGTTCTTCAGGAAGGCCCAACATCAACGACTGTGCGCCAGTGCTCACGATGACGCTGTCGGCGCTGTATTCCGTTTCGCGAACCCATGCGCGGAATGGTCGACTAGAGAAATCAACGCGAGTGACTTTCTCGGTAATGAATTCGGCACCAAAACGGGCTGCTTGCTCGCGACAACGAGTCATAAGTTCTGGGCCCATAATGCCTTCGGGAAAACCAGGAAAGTTTTCTACTTCGGTGGTGAGCATGAGTTGGCCACCTGGTTGATCTGAGGTTGAGCTTGGTTCACCCTCGATAACCAAAGGAAGCAATCCGGCTCGTGCTGTATAGATGGCAGCAGTAAGACCGGCTGGGCCCGAACCAATAATTAAAACTTTGTGATGAATTGCCATAAGAAAAACAGCGCCTTTGTCGTGAGAGTTGCAAAAAACTTAGTCGCGCGGGCGACGTTTACGCATGCCCAATGCCCCAAGGGCTAAGAAAATAGCACCGAGGACGAAATAGGCAACCCACACGGCGGTGTCATGGCTTAGCCACACATCACCAAGTGAAACGAGGGCACGCATGATTCCAATGAGCAAGATCACGACACAGAACAAGACCCCAACAAGAGCCATCGTTCCAAAAACCAATCCGCGGATAATGGCAATGAGTGGACGCGTGGTGTGATCACGCACGAAACCAATCCATCGGTCGATGAAATCGACGACTGCCTTGGACCAGTTTGGGTCGGAGAATGGATTAGAAACCATTGAGTTCAGGCTAACCCTCGGTGAAGGCCACACCTGCGAGGACACCCTGGTATGGGTTCGATGCACTGCAGTTCGCGCTCTTTCCTGCTTCGCGAATTTTTATCAGGATGAATTGGGCTGGTGTAGAGATAACAAAACTTGCTCGTTCACGTTTGGTGTTGTAGCCGCCATCAATGCTTGCGCCCCATTGATTGATGTCGGTTGGTGCAGTCTCGGCAGAAGCAAAGACATCAATAGCCCACGGCGCATTCTGCATTCCCACTCGCAAGGTGCCAGTTGCCGCTCGGTTGAGCTGAACTACTAATCCAACAAATTCTTTACTGCCAAAATATTGATTGTCATAACACGATGTGGACCACATGGTTGCTGCATTGCCGTCAAGTAAGTTTGGGAGCAACTCATCATTTTCCACACCATCGTCACCCAGTGGATCAAACGTAGAAATTGACGCAATTGTTGCTGGTTCAACAACTGCTGCCGGTTCAGGAACTGCAGCAAGTTCTGTTGCGCTGTTTCCAGAGACTCGCCACAAGGCCACACCAGCAATCAGGCTGAGTGCAATGAGGCCAACAAACATTCTGCGAAGTGCAAACGGAGGTGCAGGCTGCAGTTGCCGCTGCTCACCACGTGGTGGTGTCACCGGGCGAACTGGTTCGCGCGGAGTAAACACCTCTTCTTCAAGAGAGATTCCCGAAGGCGGCGTGAGCTCGGTGGTCTTATCGTGTGCGCCAGTGAGGGCAGAGTGCAACGCAACTTTAGTTTCATACCCCGTTGCGAAACGATGCTCAGGATTTCGCGACAACAGTTTGTGAATAACTTTGACAAGTTGTGGTGACAGTGAAGGTCGAAGTCGAGCAAGGTCTGTCGGTTCGCGCTGCAGGCGAGCCAGGGCAGTGTCGGCATCCGACTCACCAAGAAACGGAACCTTTCCAGCCAAGCACTCATAGAGCACAAGACCCAATGAATACAGGTCGGATCGACCATCCAAAGGTTTTCCACGAACCTGTTCGGGGGCTAAGTATTTTGCTGTTCCCATCATGATGTTGTCATGAGTGAGATCAGCCTCGGTCGACGTCATTGCTTTTGCAATTCCAAAATCAGTGAGCAACACTCGGCCTTCTGGGGTGAGCAAAATATTTCCTGGCTTTACGTCGCGATGAATGAAGTTTTTGTTATGTGCTTCATCCAACGCAGCAGCGATTGACATACCGATGTGGATCGTGAGTTTTGGTCCTAGTCGTTGTTGTCTGTCAAGCAACTCACGCAAGCTTTTTCCTTTGACGTATTGCATGATTACTGCTTGCTGACCGTTGTGTTCGATGCAGTCATACACAGCAACAATGTTTTGATGTGTAATGCCCGCACACGCAATTGCTTCGCGTCGAAAACGTTCTGCCAACGTTGCATCATTAACCAGATGCGGGCGCAAGAGTTTCACTGCAACTTTGCGATCAAGGAATGTGTCTTTAGCAAGCCACACCACAGCCATCCCACCGTGAGCAATCTTGCTCTCTAAGAGATAGCGGCCTCCAATGAGACCAGGGAGTACGCCTTTTTCATTCATCGCTGTGAAGCGACGCTAGTGCTGTAACCCCTTACGAATCGGGGATATCTCCGCCGAAAACTAACGCTTCGTCGTTACGGTTTGGTGTGAAACGCAACGCCGATCGTTCCGGCACCCGTGTGTGTGCCAACAATCGGTCCAATGTCGCCAACGACGATGTCGCCCGAATAGATTTCGCGAAGGTTTTCGACGAATGCCGCGAAATCGGTGCAATTTGCTTGCAAAACGGCAAGGTTTTCGATTGGACCTGCTTCACGAACCTTTTCAAGCAAGAAAGCCAAGGCTTTGCTTCGTGTGCGTTGTTTTCCGCCTTCTTCGATTTTGCCATCAATTACTTCAATGATGGGTTTGATTGATAACGCAGAAGCAAGCATTGCTTTTGCTCCACCAATTCGGCCACCTTTTTTCAAATTCTCCAGAGTGTCAAGAGCACCCCACACCTTTGATCGCTGGGCGAAGGTCTCTCCAGCAAGTGCAACCTCTTCAAGTGATGCACCAGTCGCGGCGAGTTTGGCACATGCGACGACGGTGATGCCCTGGCCCATGCTCGCTGAGCGGCTATCAACGACCCGAACTGAAATATGTCCAGCAACCGCTTTGGCTGCAAGCTCGGCACTTTGCATAGTGGCGGAAAGAACTCCAGACAATGCAATCATCACAATTCCTGTCGCACCTTCTGCGGCAAGTTTCCGAAACTCTGCTTCAAATTGGCCAGGTGATGGCGCCGCAGTTTCAGGCAGTACTGGTGATGAATCGCAACGAGTCCAAAACTGCTCGGTGGTTAAATCTTGTCGATCTATGAATTCATGTTCACCGAAACGTACAGAAAGCGGAACTATAGAAATCTTGTGCTGATCGATGAGGTATTGAGGTAAGTCGCAAGCGCTGTCGGTGACAATTCGAATGGTCATGGAATCAGCGTACTGCAGGATGGTTTTCGACTGCTTTCACGCGGTGCTGCTTGCGCCAGTGCGCAACCCACCAGGAAGCGAGCAGTAAAAGCGCAACTCCGGTGGCTAATTGCCCTAAACCAGCAAGCGCACTCACTCGCGCAGACAGCCGAATTCGTTTTCCTACTTGTGCCGTCCCGTCTGGCGTGTACAACACCACTTCAAGAGGAAAGGTTCCGTTTGCACGAGCGATGACCGGCACGATCAGGTCAACAGCAGAGTTTGCATTCACCGTGACCACTTGGGGTTTTTCGGGAAAAGTGAGCTTCGCACTCGACAGCGTGACCAGTACCGACAACGGCAAGCTGGCGCTATTGCGTAATTGCAATCGAAGGTCGCTTGTTTTTCCGCTCAAGGTAAAGGTCAGTGATTCAGGCACACTCACAGACGCTCGGAATGATCGAAGTTGTGCTCTAAATCCTTTGAGGTACTGATCAAATCGATCAGTATTGAGCGCATCGCTTTGAATGAGGAGAAGTGAATCCTCCCACCACATTCGCGACGGTGCGTCTGTTGTCAACATCGAAGTTGTAGACACAATCTCATCAACTACAGATTGCAATTGTGGTCGCCGTGCCCGAAGGTCAATTGGGGTTCCACTTGGCATAGAAAGAGGGGTTGACGCTTCGGTTGCGCGGCGAATGGAGCCAAGTGGCCGCAGTGTTACTTGGGGTGCGTTTGCCAATGCAACAAGCAACGAGTTCACCAATACGGGGTTGGGAAGTGAACCGTCAGTTGCCGACACAATGAGATGGTGATCAAGCGGCTGACGCTGACCAACTGCCAATTCTCCTTGTTGAGTAATGATTTCTGCTGCCACAGCCATGCTGGTTTGCACAGGGTTTGTGGTGTTGTTTGAGAGCGAAGTTGCCAGGCGAGGGTCGGCAACAGCAATTGACACTTTTTTGGTTGCGTCATCGGCGTACATTGCCCGGTATTGCTTGGTATAGGAATCGAGTGCACCGAGCGATTGAGCAGCTTGTGGGGAGAACACCACATTGGTGAAACCGGCGCGGGCGAGCAAACTTATTCCGTCGGAATTCAACGGTCGCGTAGAGAACCAGGTTCGGGGATTGATTACCGCATCGCCGTTACGCGAATCCAAAACTTCCACTCCCCGCGAAAGTTGCTTGCCAAATTCGGCACCAAGCTTTGCTTTCTCGGCACTAGATGGATCAAAAGGAACAAACGTGGAAGCGAGCACTTGATGTTTGGCAAGAACAGTTTGTAGTTGTCCGAGCAGTTCAGCATCTTGCGGGTTGGAGGAAACAGCAAGGCTGTTCAGCGTTTCAGGCGACATGCGCACCGACATCACCCCACTGTTTCCATTCAGCGATGAAACAGTGTTGTTGAGCGTTGTTCGAACTGAGTCAAGCAGGGAGGTTTCGCCTGCGGGTGTTTGGCTAAGAGGTGGGCTCACTTCTGCAACAAGGGAAACAGAGAGCGAGTTTCTGCTGGTTTGGACGGTGATGAAGTTGACGAAGGTGAGTAAGCGACTTGCTTCGCGTTCACCAACTCGTATTGAAAGCGACACAGGGTAAACACCGCTCTTGCGTAAACGAACCGACGAACCACCCGCATTGCTGCTGAGAAGCGCAATGACGTCACCCGTCTCGTTGGTTCCCAGGTTTGCGAACGGCAAATCGTGTGTTTCAATCACGCTCGGGCTGTTGTTACCACTTGCGACTTCTCGCACGGCGTCGCGAGTTGCGACAGCAGCGTGTACTTCAACACGCAAAACCGCATTTTGAGTAGTGCGCAATTCGCTCAAGGTTGCTTTGTTCGGAATAGACATCACAAAGCGAAACTGTTTTCCAATGCTGACATTGAAGTTTTGGCCAATTAGTCGCGCTTCGATTGCTGACGGCAGTGTTTGCGGCGACGCCAACTCTGCCTGTGCGGGAGCAGAGATCACGATTGTCGAAATCGCGAAGAGCAGGCTTGCCCACCGCGAAATACGGCGACTGGAAGTGCAAGACATCACCATGTGACGGTAGTCGGCAACCTTGTTGGCGGTGGAGCAACCTCTAACCTACGAAGTGTGATTCCTCCGCGATTTGAGCCGGTACTGGCCGAACTTCGGCCTCTCGGCAATATGTTCCGCGAAGCATCCTTTCGTCTATATGTAGTTGGCGGCACTGTTCGAGACCTATTGCTTGATCGTGCAACCGAACAACTGGATTTTGATCTCACAACAGATGCGACTCCGCCAGATATCAAGAAATTGCTATCGGGATGGGCAGATGCAGTGTGGACTGCAGGCGAACGATTTGGAACCATTTCGTGTCAGAAAAATGGTCGAACCTACGAAATCACTACTCATCGTGCCGAGGCGTATTCACCCGATTCACGTAAACCCGACGTCGTCTTTTCTACCGATATCTCCACGGATTTGTCGCGGCGAGATTTCACTATCAACGCTATGGCGCTTGAACTCACTACCGATAACCCTGAGCTCGTAGACCCATTTGGCGGTGCAGCAGATCTGGTGTCACGAGTGTTGCGTACTCCGTTGTCACCAGCAGAAAGTTTCAGCGACGACCCGTTGCGAATGATGCGTGCTGCGCGGTTTATTTCCACGTTGAAACTGCAACCAGTCGAAGAGTTGGTCAACGCTGTGAAAGACATGCATGAACGGCTGAAGATTATTTCTGCTGAACGTATTCGCAACGAACTGGATCGATTACTTGTTACCGAATTCCCAAGTTTGGGTTTGTGGTTCTTGGTAGACACGGGGCTAGCCGAACATTTCTTTCCAGAATTGCCTGCAATGAAACTTGAGCAGGATCCAATTCATCGACACAAAGACGTACTTACGCACACGTTTGCCGTTGTCGAAAATGTTCAGCCAAATGCCGCACCAAATTTTGATTTCCGCATTACACGACTTGCGGCTTTGTTTCACGACATCGGTAAACCAAAAACACGCTCGTTTAAAGACGGCAAAGGTGTGACTTTTCATCATCATGAAGTGGTTGGCGCAAGAATGTCACGAGATCGACTGAAGGCATTGCGTTATTCATCTGAAGATGTCGCAGCAATCACCGAACTGGTTGCGTTGCACTTGCGTTTCCACACTTACCAAATGGGCTGGACTGATTCTGCCGTTCGTCGTTACGTTCGCGATGCTGGCAAATATCTCACCGAGCTCAATGTGTTGACACGTTGTGACTGCACAACTCGCAACGAAAAGAAAGCGCTCATGCTTGCTAAACGCATGGATGAACTTGAAGCACGTATTGCCGAACTTGCCAAAGAAGAAGAGATTGCAGCATTGCGACCCGAAATGGATGGTGCTGCAGTGATGGAATTTTTGGGCGTGAAACCAGGAAGGCAAGTTGGTGCTGCACTGGATTTCTTGATGGAGATCAGGCTGGAAGAAGGCGTACTGGGTGACGAAGAAATTCGACGACGACTAACGCAGTGGTGGACGAGCCAAACAAAATGATTTGGACTATCGTTCGCTGACATGTTCATGCGTCGCCGAGTTGGTTGGTTGAGTGCACTCAGCATCACTGGTGACGATGGAGAAACCATTGGCGGCGTCATCGATCATCGTCTCAGTCGAAGAGTGGTGATCAACGAGTATCGCCGTGGAAGATTGCGTCGCGATCAAGTGTGTGATGCGCACCCCGACCTCATGCGTGCCGCGCGAAACTTTGGCGATGAAACTCAAGTACGTTGTCCGATTTGCCAAGAAGACAACGTTGTGTTGGTGACCTATGTGTTTGGCCCACGGCTACCTCATCACGGAAGATGCATCACTCGTCCACATGAACTGGAAGAATTTCGACAACTTGCTCAACGCGAAGCAGTTCATGCACAAAGTTATGACTCGTTGTATACGGCGTATGTCGTTGAAGCCTGCAGGTCGTGCAAGTGGCACCACCTGTTGCGCTCGCTGCCATTAATGGAGCCGTCAAAGGTTCCTGAGCGTGAGCCAGCCCGTAGAAAACAGTCGCAGCGCTAATTGGTAGTAAGGCTGTAGGGCACTCCGTGACAGGGGTGTGGCACGATCCGATTGTGCCGATACGATCCAGAGTCCTTATCCACCCTGCCCCTTCGGGGGCTCCAGCCTCGGCTGGATCCGAAGGGAGTTATCACGTTTATGCGTGCATATGAATTAATGGTCATTGTGAGTGGTGCGTCCGAAGAGTCGGCTGCTCATGCCTGGATTAACACGATCTCAAAGGCAGTTACTGCTGCCGGCGGTTCGGTTCACGGCACACCTGATTGGTGGGGCAAGCGTCGTCTTGCATACCCAATCAATAAGCAATCAGATGGGTACTACGCGGTGTTTAACCTCCTAGCCCCAGGTGGCGCACTCGACGAAGTTGAGCGCACACTGAAGCTCGCGGACGATGTTCTCCGCCACAAACTTCTCCGTTTGCCAGATCAGGAAGCAGCTAGCCGCGGCATGATCGCTGCTAAAGCCTGATCTCCATTTATTCATTCATTAACTAGGAGCCCTTCATGGCAGATAACACCATCACACTCGTGGGAAATCTCACCCGCGATCCAGAACTTCGTTTCACCACTTCCGGTCGTGGCGTCGCATCATTTGGCATAGCCGTTGGTCGTCGCTATCAGGTAAATGGCGAGTGGCAGGAACAAACGTCATATTTCAATGTCACCGCATGGGGCCAATTGGGAGAAAACGCAGCAGCGTCACTTACCAAGGGTGCTCGCGTTGTGGTCACTGGTCGTCTTGAGCAGCGTGAATACACCACGCGCGAAGGCGACAAGCGCACCGCAATCGACGTCATTGCAGACGAACTCGGACCAAGCCTTCGTTGGGCTACTGCGCAAGTTGAGCGCACCCCACGAACCGATGGTCAGGGTGCAGCCAAGGGTGGTTCAAGCCCAGTTGGCGAGTCGAACCCGTTTGACAGCGGCGAAGAACCATTCTGAAACACCTACAACTCGAACACCATTCATCGCATAAAGGAAACACACCATGACCAGTAAAAAGAACAAAGAGCGCGCAGCCAAAGCGGCGATGCGCAAATACAAAAAGCGTCCAAACGTATTGCACGCCGAAAAGGTTGGCTTCATTGATTACAAGGACGTCAACTTGTTGCAACGCTTCATGTCGGATCGTTCAAAGCTGCGCGCGCGCCGCATGAACGGAAACACCGTGCAGCAGCAACGTGACGTTGCTCTTGCAGTGAAGAACGCTCGTGAAATGGCTTTGTTGCCTTACACCAAGCGCGTTGCTTCAGCACGTGCACCACGTCGTGGCGAAGAAGACGGTTCATACAACGACCGTCCACGCCGTTCACGTGACAAAGACTCAAACGAATCATTGGCAGACACCTACAAGGATGTCATCGAAGCCGCTGTAGAGGCACCACTTGGTGAAGACATCTCGCTCGACGACGCAACAACAGAGGAGGCGTAAATCATGAAAGTTTTGCTTCGTAAAGACGTCAATGGCCTTGGCCGTCGCGGTGACATTGTGACCGTGTCCTCTGGACACGCACGCAACTTGTTGCTTCCTGGCGGACTTGCAATTATTGCCACCGACGGTGCAGTAACTCAGGCAAACTCCATGCGTCGCGCTCGCGACTTGCGTGAAGCAGCAGACCGCGATTCAGCATTTGCTGTTTCTGCAGAGCTCGCCAAGCACACCATCACGGTGAAGGCAAAGGCTGGCGCTGAAGGTCGTTTGTTCGGATCAGTTACTGCAAACGACATCGTTGCTGCAGTAAAAGATCAGACTTCCGTAGTTCTCGACCGCAAAGTCATCAACATCGATACGCCAATTCGTACAACTGGCGCTCACCAAGTGAGCGTTGCGTTGTTCGATGGCATTACCGGTGTGGTGAATTTGTCGGTAGTTGCACAATAGGGAAGTGTCGCTAGCCCACAACAAGGCCCAACGGGCAAGGTAGTTGCATGTCGAACACGAGCGAGAATAGAACCGATTCACGGTCTGGCTCTCGCGGTGCGCAGCGTGTTCCACCACACAACCTGGACGCCGAAGCATCACTGCTCGGTGCCATGCTGCTTTCGAGAGAAGCAGTTGGCGTTGCTGTAGAACGCGGAGTTCACCCAGACGAGTTTTACAAGCCGGCGCACCGACATATTTTTGATGCGATTCGTTCGCTCAATACTGCTGGTGAGCCAGTTGATCCCATCACGGTTGCTGACGAACTTCGTCGTCACCAATTGCTCGAAGGCATTGGTGGGCTTGAAGAACTCTTGGCTCTTCAAAACGCAACACCGGCAGTGTCCAGCGCCGAACGGTACGCAAAGATTGTTCGCGACACAGCGCGTCTTCGTCGACTCATTAGTGCTGCTGGAGACATTGCGGAAATTGGCTACGGCGAACCAGACGATGTTGAGCGCGCACTAGACGAAGCCGAAAGTCGCATTTTCGATATCTCGGAAAGCAATGTTGGCGACAGTTCAGAGCGACTCGACATTTTGATTAAAAAGGCCTTTGATCAACTCGAAGATCGTGCCAACAACAACGATGTCATGACTGGTGTTCCAACCGGTTATGTCGACTTGGACAAAGTGCTACTCGGACTGCAACCAGGAACACTCAACATTGTTGGTGCCCGACCTGCAATGGGTAAGAGTGCCTTCGCGCTTGGCATTGCCGTTCATGCAGCTCAACACTTAAACAAACCAGTGCTCTTCTTCTCGTTGGAAATGGGTAAAGCCGAACTTTCACAACGTATTTTGGCGAGTGAGGCTCGTGTAGACGGAACAGTATTTCGCACTGGTCGACCAACACCTAAAGATTGGACCAAAATTGGTCACGCAGTTGGGCGACTCGACATTCCTCTCATCATCGACGACAGCGCTGGCACCACCGTTGGACAAATTCGTGCCAAAGCGCGACGTGTGTATAGCCGTGAGGGCGGACTAGCGCTCATTGTTATTGACTATTTGCAATTGATGGGTGGCGACGGACGTCCAGAAAACCGCCAATTGGAAGTGAGCGAGATCAGTCGAAAACTGAAATTGCTTGCTCGCGAATTCAGTGTTCCTGTACTCGCATTAAGCCAGCTGAGTCGAAGCTTGGAAAGCCGACAAGACAAACGTCCGACGCTTTCTGACTTGCGTGAATCTGGTGCTCTTGAGCAAGACGCCGACGTCGTGATGTTTTTGTATCGCGGTGAAATTTATGAACAAGACCCGAATCTCAAAGGTTTTGCGGAAGTCAGCGTTGCAAAACACCGTGCAGGTCCACTTGGCCTTGCGAAACTTGCATGGTTGGCTTCGTACACGCGCTTCGAAAACATGGCGATGGACAATTCCATCGAAGACGTGCTGGGTGATTAGTCGTGTTTCTCGGTGAAGACATTCTGGTATGGCTAGTACTGGCCTTTGGTGGAGCAATGTTCGCTGGAAATGTGCTGGCAGTTATCAAACCACCGAAAAAGGTGGCAGAAGGATCACTCGCTCAAGCTCCCCGTAGCCGTTCGCTCGCAATGGCTGCCGTCGGTCTGTTCGCGGCCCTCTGGGCGTTGCTCAGCCTGGTCTCATAAGCCCCGTATTTCTTGAGGTTTTTCGGCTGAGGCATTCGTTCACTAGGGTGCTTCGTTGTGATCTTGTCTGACAAAAGCATTCGCGAGGCCCTCCGTGAGGGCCGCATCATTATTGACCCACTTGACGAGTCGTGCATTCAGCCGTCATCGATCGACGTGAAGGTCTCAAACCTCTTTCGAGTGTTTCGCAACCACACGTCCGCAGTAATTGATGTCAAAAAAGATCTCACGGACCTCACCGAACTTGTCGAGGTTCCGCAAGACGGCGTGTTCATGTTGCATCCAGGTGAATTCGTATTGGGTTCCACGCTTGAGCGCGTTGCAATTGCAGATGATTTAGTGGCTCGAGTTGAAGGCAAGAGTTCACTTGGGCGACTTGGTCTGCTCATTCACTCCACTGCCGGATTTATTGATGCAGGTTTCGATGGCCACATCACATTGGAATTATCCAATGTGGCTAACTTGCCCATCACGTTGTATCCAAATATGAAGATCGGTCAGGTCAGTTTCATGACCATGACAACGCCAGCCGAGAACCCGTACGGCAAAGGTGCGCGCGGCTCGAAGTATCAGGGTCAGCGTGGGCCGACCCCAAGTCGTTATTTCGAAAACTTTTTAAAGTAACGAACTATTCGCCAGCAACTGGCGCACTGAGTGGTGCAGCACTCTCAGCACGGATTCGCTCGCCGTTCTCAATTGCGTCAAGCAAGTGAATCGAAATGTCGGCAACCTTCACTTCGTTCTCTTCCTTGCCAGCACCCTTCACGCCGTCATCCAACATGATGTAACAGAACGGACATGCGGTTGCGACGCGTGAAGCACCGGTTGAGATTGCCTCAGCAGCGCGTTCGTCGTTCACCTTTGTTCCGATGGTTTCTTCCATCCACATGCGAGCTCCACCTGCACCACAGCACATACCCTTCGTGCCGTTGCGCGGCATTTCAACAACGTCAACACCCTTAATGGATGCAACGACATTGCGAGGTGCCATATAGACGTCGTTGTGACGACCGAGGTAACACGAGTCGTGATAGGTGATGCGCTCTTCAAGTGTTGCGTCACTGATGTCAAGCTTGCCTGAATCGATGAGGTGTTCAAGCAACTGCGAGTGGTGAATCACTTCGTACGTTCCACCAAACTGCGGGTACTCGTTGGCAAGTGTGTTGAAGCAGTGTGGGCACTGCGTAATAATCTTGCGCACGCCCATGCCATTCAGCATTTCAATGTTTGGCATAGCCAACATTTGGAAGAGGTATTCATTGCCACTTCGACGAGCACTGTCGCCGGTGCACATTTCGCTCGGACCAAGAATTGCCACGTCAATGCCTGCGCGCTTCAGCAACTTGGCCATTGATTGGGTGACCTTCTTGTTCTTGTCATCGAAGCTTCCTGCGCAACCAACCCAGTACAGGTACTCGTGGTTGAATGCAGCGCCTGGGTCGAGCACGGTGACGTCAAGGTCTTTTGCCCATTCGCCGCGATCGCTTTGACTCATGCCCCATGGGTTGCCCTGGTTTTCCATTGCGCGGTATGCGTTACCGAGTTCTGCAGGGAAATCACTTTCCATGAGCGAGAGGTAACGGCGCATGTCCAAAATCTTGTCCAAAATTTCAATGTTTACTGGACAAATTTCGTCGCATGCCTTGCATGAAGTGCACGCCCAAATTTCTTCGCTGGTGATGCGTTCGAACAGCGAGTTTGCAGAAATAGTGATTTCGCTGTCAACGCTGAGCGGTGGCGTTACTTTTCCGCCGCGAGCATGTGATGCGGTTGCAGCCATTACTTCACCGCTCTTCAACACAATTTCGCGTGGGTCAAGTGGCTTGCCTGTTGCATGTGCAGGGCACACGCTGGTGCAGCGGCCGCACATGGTGCAGGCATCAAGGTCAAGCAGTTGCTTCCAGGTGAAGTCTTCAACAACATGTGCACCAAACGTTTCAAGCGATGTTTCGGTGAGGTTAGGCATGGCCTTCATCGCGCCCTTTGGACGTTCGCGATCCTTCAAGTACATGTTCAACGGCGAGGTGAACATGTGGCGCAACATGGTGATTGGCAAGATGATCAGGAAAGCAATAAAGGCCAAAACGTGTGCAACCCACATCACTTGGTGTGTGGTGTCAAGCGTTGACACCGACCAGTCATTAACAAGTTGCGCTAATGGATAACCCAGCACACTCCATTTTTCGTGGTCCATGTTTACGCCTGCAGCCTGTGACTCGGCAATGCGGAACATTTCTGTGGTAAAGCCGGTGATGCCAATTGCCAGCAACACACCAAGACCAATCGCGTGCTCAGGCTTGGACTTGATGCGAATGCGATACGGGCGTTGTACGTAACGACGGATGATCGCCCAGATCACACCAACGGTAAACACAATTCCAGCAATGTCACCTACTGCTGCATATGCGCGGTACACGTCACCATGCAAAAACTTGAGGGCTGGTGGAACCTGGTGATCAATTTCGAGCACGGTGGTTACTCCAAGGAGCACCAAGAAGCCGAAATAAATCATGGAGTGCATGAGTCCAGCGGCACTATCGCGAAGCAGCGTGCGCATGTAAACGCCGGCACGGTAGTCAGCTAAGCGCTGCTTGAAATTCTTCTTTGTGGTTTTGCGACGATCAGGTGCGCCACGTTCCCAGTTGCGAATGCGGTCAGCAAACTGAAATGAACCAAATACCAAAAGCGCAGGGATGATGGTGTAAAACGCAATTTGGATGAAACCAGGAATTCCATCAAACACTTTGCGAGAAATTGGGTCATCGTTGTGCCAGTGCACAATGTGCGGGAGGATTCCCGAAAGCATGGCAAACGTACCGATGCCGATACCAAGAGCAATGGACAGTTGATATGGCTTGAGGCCTTTTCGCTTTGGAGCGGCGGTCTCGGAAGTTGGGTTTGTCGTATTCATGCGGAACTTACGCTAGTCCGCAGTTGAGAGCGAGCAAAGGCTGGTCAGGGTTTGCCAGAAGCCTGTTTTGCCACTGCTTCCGCGGCTGCTGCGATTGCTTCCTGGTCACCCATGTATCCAACTGACTTCACGGCGAGGGTGTCAGAAAGTTCATACAGGCGTGGGACGCCGGTTGGAATATTGAACTCCACAATGTCATCGCGCGAAATCTGCTCAAGGTGCATCACGAGTGCACGAAGCGAGTTGCCGTGAGCGGTAACTAAAACATTTTTCCCCTCACGCAATTGAGGAGTAATGACGTCGTTCCAATATGGCAACACACGTACTAATACGTCGGCGAGGCATTCGGTGGCGGGGAGCAGTGAGGCATCAAGTCCTTCAGCAATGAGTTGCTGATAGCGAGGATCATTTGCTGGATGCTCTGGACTGGTTGCATCAACTGGCGGTGGGGGAACATCAAAACTGCGTCGCCAAATCATGGTTTGCTCTGCGCCGTGGCGAAGTGTGGTTTCTTTCTTGTCGAGACCCTGCAGTGCGCCATAGTGACGTTCGTTGAGTCGCCATGAACGTTCAATAGGAATATCGAGACCCATTGCAGACAGTGCCAATTGGTTGGTCTCAATCGCCCGGCGCAACAAGCTGGTGTGGGCGATGTCAAAGACCAGCCCTGCCTCTTTCATCGTGATTCCAGCAGCACCGGCTTCGCGTACGCCCTGGTCGGTCAATTCGACATCGTGCCAACCCGTAAACAGATTGAGCTGATTCCAGGTGCTTTGGCCGTGACGAAGAAGGACAAGGGTGCCAGTCATGGTGTAGATGGTAGGGGCAGTGGCGATTTCAGTGGTACTTGATGCGTATTCGGCGGCACCATGATGGTGTGACAAATGTTGAGTGCAGACGACTCAAGTTTTTTGGTGCTCGGGTTGGCAAGTTCGCTTGTGCATCGTAAAATTCATGCATCACCCCAAAGCAATCCCCGCACAAGGAGCAATCATCATGGGCAAAGCAGTAGGAATCGACCTCGGAACCACCAACTCGGTAGTGGCAGTCCTGGAAGCAGGCGAGCCAGTGGTTATCCCAAACTCTGAAGGTTCGCGCACCACCCCATCAGTCGTGGCGTTTTCTAAAGCCGGCGAAGTGCTGGTTGGCGAAGTGGCCAAGCGTCAGGCAATTACAAACCCAGATCGCACCTTCCGCAGCGTCAAGCGCCACATGGGCGAAAACTGGAAGAGCGACGACATTGACGGCAAAAAGTACACGCCACAAGAAATCAGCGCACGCACGCTTATGAAGTTGAAGCGCGACGCAGAAGCATATTTGGGCGACACCGTTACTCAAGCGGTAATCACCGTGCCTGCATACTTCGATGACGCACAACGCACCGCAACAAAAGAAGCCGGTCAAATTGCTGGCCTCGAAGTGCTGCGCATTATTAACGAGCCAACAGCAGCAGCGCTTGCTTATGGACTCGATAAGGGAAGCGAAGACGAAACCGTGTTGGTGTTCGACCTTGGTGGTGGAACATTCGACGTGAGCGTTCTTGAAATTGGTGACGGTGTGTTTGAAGTGAAGAGCACACATGGCGACACGCATCTCGGTGGTGACGACTGGGACCAACGCATCATCGACTGGATGGTGCAACAGTTCAAGGCAGCGCATGGTGTTGACCTGTCGGCAGACCGCATGGCTACTCAACGTTTGAAGGAAGCTGCTGAAAAAGCAAAGATCGAGTTGTCACAAACGCAACAGACGCAAATCAACTTGCCGTTCATTACGGCAACTGCCGCTGGTCCATTGCACATGGACGAAACCTTGACACGTGCAAAGTTTCAGGAAATGACCGCAGACCTCATTGAGCGTTGCCGCAAGCCATTCGAACAAGCAATTACTGATGCAGGTTTGTCCAAAGGTCAAATCAATCACGTCATCATGGTGGGCGGTTCAACTCGTATGCCAGCAGTACAAGACCTCGTTCAATCGATGACGGGCAAAGAACCAAACCGCACCGTAAACCCAGACGAAGTAGTTGCAGTTGGCGCAGCGGTACAAGCCGGTGTGTTGCGTGGCGACGTAAAAGATGTGTTGTTGCTCGACGTCACTCCGCTTTCACTTGGAATTGAAACCAAGGGTGGCGTAATGACCAAGCTGATCGAACGCAACACCACCATCCCTACACGTCGGACCGAAGTGTTCACCACTGCAGATGACATGCAGCCATCAGTGGAAATTCATGTGTTGCAAGGCGAGCGCGAAATGGCTAGCTACAACAAGACGCTTGGCAAGTTTCAGCTTGTTGATTTGCCACCTGCACCACGTGGTGTTCCACAAATCGAAGTGACCTTCGATATTGACGCCAACGGCATCGTGCATGTTTCTGCAAAGGACCGCGCAACGAACAAGGAACAGTCCATGACCATCACTGGTCAGTCGTCATTAAACAAAGACGACATCGACAAGATGGTGAAAGACGCCGAAGCACATGCCGAAGAGGACCGTCTTCGCCGCGAAGAAGCCGAGATCCGCAACAATGCAGACTCACTCGTGTACCAAACCGAAAAGGTGTTGCGCGAACAAGGTGAAAAGGTGACCGAAGAGGAGCGCACAGCAGTTGAAGGTCCATTGAGCGAATTGAAGACCGCACTCAATGGTTCCGATAACGACGCAATTAAGGCAGCGACTGAAAAGTTGATGACCGCAAGCCAAGCCTTTAGCCAAAAGCTGTATGAGGCAGCAGCACGCGACACCAACGCAGCCGGAACATCTGCAAGTGGACAATCAGCCAGTAGCGATGACGACATCGTTGATGCTGAAATCGTTGACGAGAAGTAAGTCGACGGCATTCGCACCATGAGTGAATCACAAGACGAATCTGTTGTGGAGTCTGCGAGCGCAGACTCCATGCAGGACTCACATGTTGAAGAGTCGGCAACAACCGAAGTCTCCATTGAAGACGTTTTGAAAGAACGCGACGAATTCAAAGACATCGCGCTTCGAGTTCAGGCTGACTTCGAAAATTACCGCAAGCGCGCAGCAACGCAAATGAGCGACGAGCTTGATCGTGCACTTGGCAAACTTGTAGAACAACTACTTCCCGTGCTTGATGCGTGTGAAGCAGCAGTTGCTCATGGCGTTGAAGGTGTGGAGCAAGTGTGGTCATCGCTCATCGGCGCCTTGCAAAAGCAAGGTCTTGAAGCCTTGGATCTAGCGGATAAACCGTTTGACCCAGCGTTGGCCGACGCGGTGATGCACGAAGAAGGCGATGGATCCGAGCCGGTTGTGCTTGAAGTTCTGCGTACTGGTTACCGCTGGAAGGGCCGCGTGCTTCGCGCAGCAATGGTCAAGGTCAAGGGATAATCATGCAACGCGAGTGGTTTGAAAAGGACTACTACGCGGTGCTTGGTGTTGCACAAACTGCACCAGCCAAAGACATCACGAAGGCGTACCGCAAACTTGCGCGCCAGTATCACCCCGATGCCAATCCGAATAATGCAGCAGCAGAAGAGAAGTTCAAAGAAGTATCGGCTGCCTATGACGTGCTCGGTGATGAAGCAAAACGCAAAGAGTATGACGACGTGCGACGTCAAGGCCCGTCATCGTTCGGCGGCGGAGCAGGTGGCTTTCGCTTTGATCAAAACGATTTTGGCGGCGAAGGCCTTGGCGATCTCTTTGGCCAAATGTTTGGCGGCGGTCGACGTCGCAATCCAGCAGGTCCGCAACGCGGTGGTGATATTGAAGCAACGTTGTCACTTGGATTCGCCGAAGCTGTAGAAGGAATTACCACCGCTCTTCATCTCAATGCAGAGTCACAATGTTCAGGATGTCATGGGTCGGGCGCGCGTCCAGGAACCACCCCAAAGCAATGCGGACACTGTCGTGGACGTGGAGTAGTAGACGACAACCAAGGAGTCTTTGCTTTCTCGAGCCCATGTCAACGTTGTAACGGTCGAGGCAGCATCATCGAATCGCCATGTGTTGGTTGTCGAGGCACGGGAATTGAGATGCGACCACGAGAAGTGAATGTGCGCATACCTGCCGGTGTCGATGATGGCCAAAAAATTCGACTGAAAGGTCGCGGTGCACCTGGAAAAAATGGTGGACCTGCAGGTGATTTGTTTGTGGTCTGTCATGTTGCAACACATCCGGTGTTTGGTCGCGACGGCAACAACCTCACGGTGCGGTTACCTATTTCATTTAGCGAAGCAGCGCTTGGCGCCGACATTGATGTTCCGACACTCGATGGAACCATCGTGAAACTGCGCTTAAAGGCTGGAACACAAAGTGGTTCACGGCATCGCGTGAAAAGTAAAGGTATTGATACCGCCAAACACCATGGCGACCTCATTGTCACAGTCGATGTAGCTGTGCCAACCGAGTTAAACGATGACGAGCGACAGGCAGTTGAAGCGCTGCAACACGCATCGACTGCTTCGCCACGTGAACGAATCATCCAACTTGCAACTTCAGTGAAACGGAGCTCGTAATGGAACGCGAAACACATGCTGTTTATGTCATCTCGGTAGCGGCAGAAATTGCTGGTGTTCACCCCCAAACACTGCGAATTTACGAGCGCCGCGGCCTGTTGCAACCTGCACGAACCAGCGGTGGAAACCGTCGCTACAGCAATGCAGATATTCGCAGACTTCAACGCATTGCCGAACTGGCCAACGCAGGAATGAACCTTGAGGGAATTCGTCAAGTTCTTGAACTTGAATCGGAAGTTATTCGACTTCGTCATGAAGTTGAGCAATTGCGAAATGAATTGTTGACGGCTTCCCGTCAACGTCGAGAAAGCAACGAACTCGTACCTCTTCATCAGGCCATCACATTGTTTGGCCGCACACCCTCAATTTTCAGAGATAAGAGGTAGTTCATCATGGTTGATCCAAAGAAATGGACAACAAAAACCAATGAGGCCATCGCTGCAGCAATGCAGCTGGCCACATCAAATTCCAATCCGGAATTGACTCCCGATCACGTGATGATTGCGCTTACCAGTCAAACCGACACAGTTGTGCCAGCACTGTTGGCGAAACTCGGCATTGCAGCCACCATGCTTCATGATCGCGCGCAAGTTGTAGTGAATGGAATGCCACGCGCTCATGGTGGGAGCGAGCCGCGAATGAATCGTGAGCTTTCGCAAGTATTTGCTGCAGCAGAACAAACTCAAAAAGATTTGCACGATGACTACCTATCGGTAGAGCACATTCTGTTAGCGCTACATACACGGGTAGGAGTAGGCAGTGAAGAAATGCTGCAAGCGCTTCGCGATGTGCGAGGTTCGCACCGTGTCACCTCCCAAAATCCAGAAGAACAATTTCAGTCACTCGAGAAGTACGGGGTTGATCTCACTCAGCGCGCACTCGATGGAAAGATTGACCCTGTAATTGGGCGCGACGAGGAAATTCGCCGGGTTATCCAAGTGTTGTCACGCCGAACAAAGAACAACCCTGTTCTCATTGGCGAGCCAGGAGTTGGCAAGACAGCAATCGTTGAAGGACTTGCGCGACGAATTGCGAGCGGCGACGTGCCGGAAGGCTTAAAGAAAAAGCGTCTTGTTTCGCTCGACATCGGAGCCATGCTTGCCGGAGCGAAGTATCGCGGAGAGTTTGAAGAGCGGCTGAAGGCGGTGTTGAAGGAAATCACCGATGCAAATGGAGAGATCATTTCCTTTGTTGATGAAATTCACACGCTCGTTGGTGCTGGTGGCGCAGAAGGCGCCATTGATGCCGGCAACATGATCAAGCCAATGCTTGCTCGAGGCGAGCTACGCATGATTGGTGCAACAACACTTGATGAATATCGCAAGTATGTAGAAAAAGATGCGGCCCTTGAACGACGCTTTCAACAAGTGTTTGTGGGTGAACCAACCGTCGAAGACACGATCGCAATTTTGCGCGGTCTTAAAGAACGATACGAAGTGCACCATGGTGTTCGTATTCAAGACAATGCCATTGTGAGTGCTGCAGTGTTGTCGAATAGATATCTGACAAATCGATTTTTGCCCGATAAGGCAATCGATCTCATGGACGAAGCAGCGAGCAAGTTGAGAATTGAAATCGATTCTCTTCCGACAGAGATTGACGTTATTGATCGTCGAATTCTCCAACTTGAAATTGAACGAGTGGCGCTAGAAAAAGAATCAGACTCGGCATCGACCGAACGACTCCGCATTTTGAACGAGGAACTTACCGAACTTCAGCAGCAAACCAATGAAATGAAAGTGCATTGGGACGCCGAGAAGCAGGCGATCAGCGCAATTCGCTCGCTGAAAGAAGAACTGGAAACGTTGCGTGGTCAAGTTGAACGCGAAACCGATCTTGAGAAAGCAGCAGAGATTCGTTATGGGCGCATTCCCGAAATTGAACGTCGCGTAACTGAAGCAACTCAAGAACTCGATGTATTGCAGTTGTCAACGAGAATGTTGAAAGAAGAAGTGGACGCTGAAGACATCGCCGAAGTTGTTGCGAAGTGGACCGGTGTTCCCGTTACGAAGCTGATGGAAGGCGAGATGCAAAAACTCGTCCACCTTGAGGAACTTCTTCATCGTCGAGTGATTGGTCAAGATGCCGCAGTGACCGCAACAGCAAACGCAATTCGCCGAAGTCGTGCTGGTCTATCGGATGAGAATCGTCCCATCGGCTCATTCATGTTTCTTGGACCAACGGGTGTTGGAAAAACAGAGCTTGCACGAGCGCTTGCAGAGTTTCTCTTCGATGACGAAAAGTCGTTAGTGCGAATTGACATGTCGGAGTACATGGAGAAGCACTCGGTCAGTCGACTGATCGGAGCACCTCCTGGGTACATCGGTTATGAAGAAGGTGGACAGCTCACCGAATCTGTTCGGCGACGTCCCTACAGCGTGGTGTTGCTCGACGAAATAGAAAAAGCTCACCCAGAAGTATTCAACGTGCTGTTGCAGTTACTCGATGACGGTCGACTCACCGACGGCCAAGGTCGAACGGTTGATTTCACGAACACGGTGCTGATCATGACGAGCAACTTGAAGGGCGAACCAATTGAGTACTTCAAGCCTGAATTCGTGAACCGCATCGATGAGATTGTGCGCTTTAGGTCGCTTACTCAAGATGACATGGGTGCCATTGTCGACGTTCAACTTGAGCACCTCATCGAACGGTTGGCGCGTCGTCGCATAGTGCTTGCGGTTACGCCGGCTGCACGCATGAAGCTTGCGGAGCAGGGGTTTGATACTGAATTTGGAGCGCGACCTCTCAAGAGGCTGATTCAAAAGGCCATCGGAGACGCGGCCGCATTGCTCATTCTTGAAGGCAAAGCCAATGAGGGTGACTCCATCGTTGTCGACGTGCACAACGACGAATTGCAGATCTCGGCAAAGCGACTCGATCTGGCTTAACTGCCCTATGGGCAGAGGCTGTTCGCGTTGCGCACAGTATGATCTGATTACGTTCCCCACAACTTCAGGAGCGTTGCATGCCCGTAGCAGTAGTCGTCGGTACCCAATGGGGTGATGAGGGCAAGGCCAAAGTCATTGACCTCCTAGCTGAAACACATTCACATGTTGTTCGCTATCAGGGTGGTCACAATGCTGGACACACAGTTGTAGTTGGCGATCAGAAATACGCGCTGCAACTTATTCCGAGTGGTGTGCTGTACAACCACGTCACTCCAGTTATTGGCAATGGCGTTGTTGTCGATTTGCCAACACTATTCAAAGAAATTGACTCACTTGAAAGTCGCGGAATTTCTTGCAGCAAACTTATGGTGTCAAGTTTGGCGCAGTTGATTTTCCCATGGCACCAATTGCTAGATGCGTTGCACGAGTCCAAGTTGGGCGATGCAAAAATTGGAACAACGCTTAAAGGCATTGGACCGGCGTATGCCGATAAAGCACTTCGTGTTGGATTGCGAGTTGGAATGGTTCGTGACATTCCTTCGTTTGCTCAGCTTGTTCGCGAGCGTGCGACAGCAGCAAGAGAAATGCTCATTGCTCTGGGCGGAGAGTCTTTTGATGTTGAAGCAATGGTTACGCAGTTCACCGAACTCGGCACTCGACTGCAACCATACGTTGCAGACACAGTGAACGCGTTGCATAAAGCGATTGAAGATGGCAACGACGTGTTGTTAGAAGGAGCTCAGGCAACATTTTTGGATCTTGATCACGGAACGTATCCGTTTGTCACGTCGTCAAACCCAACAGCAGGTGGCGCGTGTGCGGGAACAGGAATTGGGCCACGTCATATTTCACGGGTAGTCGGTATTGCGAAGGCATACACCACACGTGTTGGCTCTGGTCCGTTTCCAACCGAATTACTTGGCGAACTCGGCGACAAAATTGTTGACATTGGACATGAGTTTGGAACCGTGACAGGTCGTCGCAGGCGTCCAGGTTGGCTCGACTTAGTGATGCTTCGCCACGCTGTTCGCATTAATTCGCTTACCGAGATTGCGCTCACCAAACTCGATGTCTTAGACACGTTTGATGAAGTTCGTGTTTGTGTGGGGTATTCGCTCAACGGTCAATCGCTTGATGGTTACCCCGATGACAGCGAATTACTTGGTGAAGTGACTCCGACATACGTTGACTTGCCGGGTTGGAAACAAGAAATTCGCAAATGCCGCACATACGATCAACTACCGGTTCGAGCACAAGCCATTGTTGAACTTGTTGAGAAGTACGTAGGAGTGCCGGTGAGCATTATCGGCGTCGGTCCAGAACGCGACTCTTGTGTGGTGCGCGCATGATTGAACGGTATTCACTTCCAGAAATAGCAGAGATTTTTTCGGATCGGTCCAAGTTCTCGCGCTATTTAGAAATTGAATTACTTGCTACCGAAGCGCAAGCAAAACTCGGGGTAGTTCCACAAGCCGATGCACAAACCTGTCGGACAAAAGCGCCACGTGTTGACGACACATTTGTTCACAACGTTGCTGAACGCGAACTGGTAACTGATCACGACGTTGCCGCTTTTGTTGACGTCGTTCAAGCAGCTATTGGCATGCCTGCTGGTGCGTGGATTCATCACGGACTCACCAGCACTGACGTGGTTGACACCGCGTGGTGTTGGATGCTCAAAGATGGAGCAGAACTCATTCTTGGTGCAATGAACGAACTCATCGCCAAACTTCAAGAGTTGGCGCAGACGCATCGCGACACCGTGATGATTGGTCGAACTCATGGCATTCATGCTGAGCCAACAACATTTGGTACCAAGGTCGCGCTTTGGGCTTTGCAGGTGGATCGCGACAGGTCACGCATGCGTGCTGCGCGTGAAGCAATTGCGGTTTGCAAGTTGTCTGGTGCAGTTGGCACATATTCAAATATCAGCCCTGAAGTTGAAGCCCACGTTGCCAAGTCTCTTGGGCTCGTAGCCGTTCCTGCCACGCAGGTTATTGCGCGAGATCGACACGCCGAATTCTTGTGGGCGTGCGCTTCGCTGGGTTCAACAATTGAAGCGATAGCTGTTGAATTGCGCCACTTGCAACGCACAGAGGTCAACGAGGTACGTGAAGGATTTAGGGCTGGACAAAAAGGCAGTTCAGCAATGCCACACAAACGCAATCCAATTTCAGCAGAGACTCTGACAGGACTTTCGCGTGTTCTGCGCTCGAACCTGCAGACAGGTCTGCAAAATGTTGCACTATGGCATGAGCGCGACATTTCTCACTCGTCTGCAGAACGCATTGTGCTGCCCGATTCCGCCATGCTTGCCTATTACGTCACCAAACGACTGACCAAAGTGTTGGCAACTCTTGAAGTTGATGCTCAACGAATGCAGGAGAATGTGTCGAGCAGTTTTGGCGTGGTGTTTTCTCAGCCCGTGTTGCTTGCATTGGTTGATTCGGGCCTATCGCGCGACGAGGCATATCGAATTGTGCAAGAGGACGCAGCTGTGGCGTGGAATAAGCGTCAGCAGTTGCGCGAAGTTTTGGAAGCTGACACACGAGTCAAACTTTCAAGCAAACAACTCGACGATGCATTTGATTTGCGTCGATCGCTTGTACACACCGTTAAGACGCTTGATGCAGCTGCACGAATTACACATTCATAATGAGTGAACTTCCACAGTTAGATCCACAACGCGAAGCATTGCGTCAGCATGTGCTCACACATTCGTTAAAGACAGGAAACTTCACATTGAAGTCCGGGCGAGCTAGTTCGTGGTTTCTTGATACGAAACAAACGGCGTGCAGGCCAGATGGAATCTTGCTCGTTGCAGCAGTTGCAGTAGAGATTCTTCCTGCAGATATTGATGCAATTGGTGGACTCACAATGGGTGCTGACCCCGTTGCTTATGGAATTTCTGCAGTGGTTGCAACACAAGGACGAAACTTGCGCAGTTTTAGTGTGCGTAAAGAGTCGAAAGATCACGGAGTAACAGGGCGCGTTGCTGGTGCTTTGCAGCCAGGAGATCGTGTTGCAATTGTGGAAGACACTGTGACTCGCGGAACATCGATTTTTGAAGCAGTAGAAGTCGTGCGCGAATTTGGTGCGATACCTGCATTTATTTCTGTGATTGTTGATCGTGGTGGAACGTGTGCCGAGATGGCGCGCAGTGCTGGTGTACCGTATGTTCCGATGTTGACCGCCCCCGATCTTGGATTTGAGTTTGGATCATGAAAAAATTGCTTTTTGGACTATCAGTAACAACTGCTCTCCTTGCCGGTTGTTCATCTTTGTCATCAACCGACACCACCATTGCGCTAGAGACAACAGATACCGCAGCGATTACCACTGCAGTTGTTGAAATCAATTTGATTGTTGGAGAAAACACGGGTGCTGACATGATGCAGACCGTGCCAGTTGGCTCCTCGGTGCGAATCACCGTGGTAAACCCCAACGGAGCAGACGAGATACATGTTCATGGATACGACATCTCCACCGGTGAAATGGAACAAGGCCAGGAAGCCGTAATTGAATTCGTTGCTTCAAATGCTGGAACATTCGACATTGAGAGCCACGTCTCTGAAGAAGTCGTGTTTGTCTTGACTGTTGAATAGTCTCAGCCGCTACACGTTGTGAACCTCGAACAACTCTTTGATTTAGCCCCGCATGGGCCAGATGTGTTTGTGGGTGAAGGACATGAATATCCATGGGGAGGCTTGTTCGGTGGACACATCGTGGCGCAAGCACTTCGCGCAGCCGCATACACCGTAAGTGACGACCTTCTTCCGCATTCGCTACGCGCGTATTTCATTCGCCGTGGAGACAACACTCAACCAGTTCGATACGAAGTAGATCGAATCCGAGATGGCAAAAGCTTTACGACTCGTCGAGTTGTTGCTCGACAACAAGATGGCGCAATCTTGAATCTTGAGGCCTCGTTTCAGGTGCACGAAGATTCACTTGATGAACAATTAGTGCAGCCACATCCAGGTCTTCCAACTCCGGAAACCATTGAGGAATCTTCATGGAGCACGTTTTTAGAACGCCGAACCATTCCGTCGGCAGCACTTCACGGAGTGAACAGACTGGGAACGGGTCATGTTGCTGCGTGGTTGCGTGCAAAAGATTTGCCACTCGGAAATGAATTGTTGAATCGTTGTGCTATTGCGTATCTTTCGGATGATTTACCAAACGAAAGCGTGATCGAAGGTATTCCTGAAATCACGCGCGCGAGCAATGAAGGACGCAGGTTTAGCGCAAGTCTTGATCACACCGTGTGGTTTCATCGTCCATCGATTGCATCGCAATGGCATCTCTACGAGATGAGTTGTGTGAACTTCAATGGTGCGCGCGGTCTTACGTCTGGATATGTATTCGCACAAGACGGAACACATATTGCAACAATCGCGCAAGAAACACTCGTGCGCATACGCCCTGAATAACTGCTCTTCCAACTAAACAAACTCTTGTGGTCGGGACCGGCGTCGATCCGGTGACCCTGCGCTTTTCAGGCGCATGCTCTGCCTACTGAGCTACCCGACCTTGAGAAGTGCAAGCACTACTCAGCGGTCCCGACGGGACTCGAACCCGCGACCTCCGCCTTGACAGGGCGGCGTGAACTCCAACTTCACCACGGGACCAATGTTGTGATGTGTTCGTGATGAACGCTTCACGATTGATCGTGTTTATGTATGTACTGCTACTGCTTACTTTTGCACCCCCAACGGGATTCGAACCCGTGCCGCCACCTTGAAAGGGTGGTGTCCTAGGCCACTAGACGATGGGGGCATGGACGAATATTTAGTTGGAAGAGCCATAGAAATCTACCAGTGACTCTGTGAATTCCCCCCGCTAATTGATTTCCGTTTGGACGGTCACAATCCAGTCTAAAAGCCAACCCAAATATGAGTACAACTGGTACTGGCCATAGGCAGGATCGTCTTCGGCAAGGTGAGCTTCAAACTCGTCCTCATCAACATCGAGCAGGGTGCCGAGGACAAGGCGCAGACTGTTGATCGACCGCATGAGTGCATCAAGCTCATCTGCCGACAGCACAATGCTGTCGGAGTTCGTTTCGCGCTCAAGCAACGAAGTCGTGAGCGAGAGTGATGCAAGCCGTGACGACAGCAATTCATCGCGCATCAGTCGCTGGTATTCCTGTTCGTGTTGTTCATCTTGGTGATATGCAGCAGGGAAGAGTCGTCGAGCAATGTCGCTTGAAGAGTCGTGCATCAACATGTCTCGTAATTGATCAAGAAGTCCATTGAGCGTTGTTCGATCACTTGCATCGATGTTCAACGAATACGACGTTGCGTCAAGTCGAGTTACTGGGCCTTTACTTTTTCGAGCCACGACTAAGCATCTTCTCGTTGCATGGTTGCCCATAAACCATGTTCGTGAAGTCGGTACACATCGAACTCTGCGTGTTCTCGAGTACCGGAAGAAACCACTGCGCGTCCCTTGTTGTGAACATCGAGCATCAACTCAGTTGCTTTTTCCAGGCTGTAGCCAAAAAGTTTCTGTAAGACCAAAGTCACATACGACATCAAATTGATCGGGTCGTTCCACACCAGAACGATCCATGGACGGTCAGTATCGGGGGAAGTATTTGTGCCCGCATCAATAACCT
>JACCDJ011409333.1_pt1 | contig 29324 bp, 25 predicted proteins | sample 7444481 | NCBI WGS metagenome assembly JACCDJ01 (sample SAMN15323435, study PRJNA562643) | freshwater metagenome | isolation source: river surface water | place: USA:Blue River Watershed | collected 2017-08-15 | reverse complement strand
TCCATGATGGCCGCGCCTCTAGCCATCGCGCCCGCCTCCTGCAACCTTTTGCAAGGCTTTGCGCGCCAAGGCAGGCCAGGTTCCCGGCCACTTCGCGCGAAAGGCCTCAATCCGGTAACGCGGGCGCACCTGCTCCATCCAATCGCGCTTGTACGGATCGTTGCCCGTGCCAAAGTCGACCAGATCGACGCGATCCTGATCGATAACATGTTCCAGCAGCGCCGCGGTCAGCGTGGTGCCAGGGGAGAGCGACTTCGCCTCTTCGGCATGGGCCAGCTTGTGGATGAAGGCCGTGCCGCTCTCGACGGTCCAGAACTGGACTGCAACCGGGTATCCGGCAGCGCGCGCGATGGCGAGGCGCAAGCGGCCCGCTGCGCCTTCCTGGGCGGCGAAGTTGCGCAGGAAGGCCGGCGTGCCCTCGGCTCCTTTCCAGCTTTTGGCATATATCGCCTCGTAAATCGCCCAGCTGGCCGGATCGAAACTGGTTTCGATGGCGACGTCAACTTTACCGGCCCGGCGCTTAAGCGTGGTGCGCAGCGCGCCGCTGCGACCAGTGATGTAATCGGCAAAACTGCGACCGTTGACCGGCAGGACATGGTTGACGTCGCAGGGTTCGATCGTTGTCACCCAGCCAGCTTTGCGCAGGGCCTTGGCCAGCCCTTGCGCCTCGCCGTCCTCATCGGGAATGGCCGAGAGGACAAGGTGTGGGGATTCCCCGGCCAGATCCTGCGCCAAGGCATACAAGAGCGCAGCCTTGTCGGCACCGGCGGTGAACAGCGGGGTGACCCGGAAGGAATACCAGTTGGCAAGGCAATGGATCTGACGGCCCCGGCGGAGCAGCGGCAGGACTGCACGGTGATCGCCATCGCTGGCGACGGCCAGCAGGGGCATAAGGCCACAACTTTCAGCGAGGCCCTGCCACCATTCGATCCGGTCAAACGGCGTGGCGGCGGCAGGCGCGCGCAGCAGTGCAGCAAGCACTGCATCGCCTTGCACTTCCTTAAGTTCGTCGTGATAAGCGACCGAAATCAACTGCCCTGTTTCCCACTATCCGGAGCCCAACCCCGTGCCTGCCAGCCTGCCGATCGATCCCAAGCCGCTCGATCACCTGGCGTTGCAGGGTGAGGTTACGGCTCCGGCGCTCGTGCTGCGCGACCGTACCCTTAGCTTCAAGGACTTAAGGGAAAGTGTCGCCCGGCTAGCGGCATGGCTGTTGGAGCAGGTGCCAGACCACGGCGCGCGGATCGCCAGCTGGTTGGCCAAAGGGGAACTAAGCTGCTTGCTGCCGCTTGCGGCGGCGCGGGCGGGGCTGGTCCACGTGCCAATCAATCCGTTGCTGAAACGGGCGCAGGTGGCCCACATCCTCGTCGATAGCGGCACGCGCTTGCTGATCGGGACGGGCGCCCGGCTCGCCACGCTCAAAGCGGACGATGTGCCGTCGGTCTGTTCGGTTAAATCGGAAGCCGAGGTTGCAGAAGGCTACAGGTCTTCGCCGCCAGCCGAGCCTTCGCGGCATAATCCGGATGACCTGGCGGCCATCCTTTATACCTCGGGCTCCACCGGCAAGCCCAAGGGCGTCATGCTCAGCCATGCCAACATGTGGTTGGGGGCGGAGAGCGTGGCATCATACCTGGCGCTGACCCCGCAAGACGTTACCCTCGCCGTGCTGCCGCTATCCTTCGACTATGGGCAGAACCAGTTGCTTTCCACCTGGTTTGTGGGTGGCAGCGTGGTCCCGCTCGATTACCTGACGCCGCGCGATGTCGTGAAGGCGGTTGCGAAGCATGATGTCACCACGCTGGCAGCGGTTCCACCGCTCTGGGTACAGCTTGTTGAGCAGGATTGGCCTTTGGAAACTGCCGCGCGCTTGCGGCGGCTAACGAACAGCGGCGGGGCGCTGACCGCTGACCTTGTGCGCCGCCTGCGCGAGCGGTTTCCCGCGGCACGGCTATTCCCGATGTACGGCCTGACTGAGGCGTTCCGTTCAACCTTCCTTGATCCCCAGCTTGTCGACAGTCACCCCACCTCGATGGGACGGGCTATCCCGCATGCCGAAGTGCTGGTGATTGGCGATGATGGGGCAGTTACCGCCGACGGTGCGGAAGGGGAGCTGGTCCACTGCGGCCCGCTGGTTGCGAAGGGCTATTGGCAGGATGCGGAGCGCACCGCTGAACGATTCCGGCCGGCCCCCGCTGCCTCAATCTATGGCGGCGTGGCGGTTTGGTCAGGCGATCGGGTGCGCCGGGAAGCCGACGGCCTGCTCTATTTCGTTGGGCGTCGTGACGCCATGATCAAGAGCGCGGGTAACCGGATCAGCCCGCAGGAAATAGAGGATGCCGCGCTGGCGACCGGTCTGGTGGCAGAGGCGGTTGCGTTTGGCCTGCCGGATCAGCGATTGGGGCAGGCGGTCCATCTGGTGGTAAGGGCTGGGCGGGACCTTGCCGAGGCCGTAGAGGAATTGCCGCGCAGGTTGACGCAGGAGCTTCCCAATTTCATGCAGCCGAAGCAGATCCATTGGCGCGATGCCCTGCCGCTTTCACCCAACGGCAAGATCGACCGGGCCCGCCTTTATGCGGAGTTGCAGGGATGAAGCCGGTCGGACCAATCCCAGTCGGATTCGCCGCGATTGACGGTGAACTGGCAATTGCTGGCCGCAAGGTGAGCGACCTGGTTGCCCAGGCGGGGAGCACGCCACTGTTTGTCTATTCGGCCGAACGGATTGCCGCGCGGGTGGCCGATTTGCGTCGGGCGCTGCCGGATCAGGTGGCCTTGCACTATGCCGTCAAGGCCAATCCCTATGGCCCGGTGCTGGAAGCCATGGCAGGTCTTGTCGATGGCTTCGATATTGCCTCGGCCGGTGAGTTGAAGCTCGTCACCGCGGCGGGGATCGCCCCCGCTCGGATCAGTTTTGCAGGCCCCGGCAAGCGTGACGATGAACTGGAAGCGGCGATTGCCACAGGCGTAACGATCAACCTTGAATCCGAAGGCGAGGCGACGCGTGCCCTGGCTATCGCCGCGCGCCTCGGCCTTGTTCCGCGTCTCGCGGTCCGGGTTAATCCGGACTTCGACCTTAAGGGATCGGGCATGAAGATGGGCGGCGGCGCCAAGCCCTTTGGGGTTGATGCCGAACGCGTCCCGGCGCTGGTTCGGCATCTGATTGCTGCCGGTGCCGATTGGCGTGGATTCCACATTTTTGCCGGGAGCCAGGCTCTCGACGCTTCGGCCATTGTCGAAACCCAGATGCAAACGCTGGCCCTTGCTGCACGGCTTGCGGAAGAAGCTGGAGCAAAGCCGCCCAAGGTCAACCTTGGTGGCGGTTTTGGCATACCCTATTTCCCAGGCGACGAGCCGATCGACCTCGCGACCGTGGGGAGCGCCCTGGGCGAAGCCTTGGCCGATCTTCCGCCGCAACTTCGTGAAACGCAGTTCTGCATTGAGTTGGGCCGCTATCTGGTTGGGGAAGCCGGGGTTTACCTGACCCGGGTGATCGATCGGAAGATCAGCCACGGCGAGGTTTACCTGGTTACGGACGGTGGCCTGCACCACCAACTTGCGGCGTCCGGCAATTTTGGCACGGTGGTCCGGCGCAACTATCCCGTGGCGATCGCGACACGCTTTGCCGAAGCCCCTGAGGAGGCCGCCAACATTGTTGGCTGCCTTTGCACGCCGCTTGATCGGTTGGCAGACAAAGGGGCATTTCCTCGCGCCGATGTGGGAGACCTGGTCGCCGTGTTTTGCGCCGGAGCCTATGGGGCCAGCGCCAGTCCGGCGGCGTTCCTGGGCCATGGACCGGCTGCGGAAATGCTCGTCTGAACCGTCATTACGTATCTGTCCGGATGTCTTACTGGACCGGTAACATGCGGCTAAGTTGCTGAAACAGCATGTAAGGCTAACGCAATATTCACCCTTTCTGGCGATACCGGGCTTTAATCAGCCGGGTCTGCGAACGGGAAGGGCATAGCCCGGTCGACGGCACGGCGCTCCGCTTTGAGGACATGCCCGATGCCGACCCACCGTTTCATTCGCCTATTGGCCGGCAGTGCCATGGCCACAGTGGCCCTGGCAGGCTGCGCTGGCGGCGGTGGTGATGAGCTGCCGCCGGCCTCGTTCGTATCCATGCAGGAGGGCCCGGGCGAGGAATACGTGATCGGTCCGCTGGATGAGCTCACCGTATTCGTGTGGCGCAATCCGGAATTGGGGGCGCAGGTTCAGGTGCGGCCTGATGGACGGATTACCACGCCGCTGATCACGGATATGCCCGCAGTCGGCAAGACCCCGAAGATGCTGGCCGATGACATCACCCTCCAGCTCTCACAGTATATCCAAGAGCCGCTGGTATCGGTGATCGTCAACCGGTTTGCCGGCACGTTCAGCCAGCAGGTCCGCGTTGTCGGTGCCACAACCAAGCCGGCTTCGATCCCCTATCGCGCCAACATGACCCTGCTTGATGCGATGATCGCCGTGGGTGGGCTCAGCGAATATGCCGCCGGCAACAAGGCGCGGCTGATCGCAACGAACTTCGGCCCCGGCCGCGTGCCACTCAAATACCTCATCCTGGGTAGCCGGGCGCCGGGCGTGTTCTGTTTTGGCGGCGATCTGGAACTGTTTGCCAGCCTGATCCGCGAGGGTAACCGCGATGCTCTGGCCGCTTATGGCTATCGCTGCGTCGAAATCCTCTACCGCAACATGCAATCGCTCGACCTGCCGATTCTGACGATCGGGATGGTCCAGGGTCAGGCGCTGGGTGGCGGGTTCGAGGCCCTGCTTTCGTTCGACTACATTATCGCCGAGCGGGGCTCTTCCTTTGGCCTGCCGGAAGTGATGTTCGGTCTTTTCCCGGGAATGGGCGCTCACGCGATCCTCTCGCGCCGCCTCGGGCAGACCGTTGCGGACCGAATTATCATGGGCAATGAAGTCTATTCGGCCGAGGCAATGTTCGAGATGGGGATTGTCCAGTACCTCGCTGAGCCGGGTGAGGGCGAGTCAGCGGTGCGGGACTTCATGGCCAAGTCCAACCGCCGCCACGCGGGGCTGGTGGGCGCACGGCGGGCAAGCCGCCGGGTCAATGCCGTGCCTCTGGCCGAGTTGCGGGACATTGTCGATCATTGGGCCGACGCGGCGCTGGAACTGCGTGAGCAAGACCTCAAGCTGATGCAGCGCCTGGCCGGGGCGCAATCGCGCCTGCCGCGGGCAGCCGCCTAGCGCGAATCCACCAGAACGACTTCGCAATCGCTTAAGGCTTCGACCGTGACGCTGGTTTCACCAGTGATGGCCACGCCATCGCGGGCCTGTGCTTCGATGCCATTGACCCGGATCGCCCCCGTTGGGGCGACAAGGTACAGGTGCCTTTGATCGTCAGTCGTCCAGGTCGCGCTTTCGCCAGAGGTCAGGGTCGCGGCGGCCACTTTGGCATCGGCACGGATTGATAGTGCCTTGTCCTGATCCGGCGTCCCGCTGGCAACGATTTCCCACCGACCGGCGCGATCGCCCCGCGGAAATTCGCGCTGGCCCCAACCTGGTGCATCGCCCGCGCGATCCGGCATGATCCAGATTTGGAACAGCGTGGTTGCTTCGTCCTCCAGGTTGTACTCGGCATGGACGATCCCGGTCCCGGCGCTCATCACCTGGACATCGCCTGCGGCCGTGCGGCCTTTATTGCCAAGGCTGTCCTGGTGGGTAATCGCCCCGGTCCGCACAAAGGTTACAATCTCCATGTCGTTGTGGGGGTGCGGAGGAAAGCCGCTGCGCGCGGCGATCGTATCGTCGTTCCAGACGCGGATCGCACCCCAGCCCATCCGGGCCGGATCATAATAGGATGCGAAGCTGAAATGATGCCGGGCGTCCAACCAGCCGTGGTTCGCATGGCCCAGGCCAGCAAAGGGTCGTACTTCGATCATGGTTGCAATCCACCTCGGCGGGATGTGAACGCCGGAATAGGCCCTAGATGGGAGACAGCCTGGTTAAATCAACCCTCTTCGCCGTGGCCCAGCGCCAGGTAGTCCGCGCTCTGCATTTCCATCAGGCGGCTGACCGTCCGCTCAAATTCAAAGCGGCCATCCCCTGCTTCGTACAACTGCTCCGGCGATGCATCTGCCGTGGCCAGCAGCTTGACCTTCTGTTCGTAGAGAGCGTCGATCAGGGTCACGAACCGCGCCGCCTCGTTGCGGTTTTCCGGGCCCATCCGGGGGATGCCGACCAGGATCACGGTGTGATAGGTTTGCGCAATTGCAAGGTAATCCGGCGCGCCACGGGCTTCGCCGCAGAGCCGCTTGAAGCTGAAGACCGCGACGCCCTTCAGGCTTTTCGGAACCCGCAAGGTCCGACCGCCGCCAAGGGCAAGCTCCGCCGATGGCACATGATCGGCATCTTCCGGTGAATAGTCGGTCAGGCGGAAGAAGGCTTCGCGTACTTGCGCGGTCGCAGCGTCACCCAGCGGGGTGTGCCAGGTGGCCATGCCGCCAAGCCGTTCCAGGCGGTAATCAACCGGTCCGTTCAGCGCCATAACGTCAAGCTCGCGCTCAATCAGGGCGATGAAGGGCAGGAAATGCTCCCGGTTCAGTCCATCCTTGTAGAGTTCTGAAGGGGCGCGGTTTGAGGTGGTCACGATCACCAGGCCATGCTGCACGATCAAAGCGGTGAACAACCGGCTCATGATCATCGCATCGGCGGAGTTGTTGACGACCATTTCGTCAAAGGCAAGCACCCGCAGGCCCTCGGCAATGGCGGCTGCCACGGGCGGGATCGGGTCACCCGTTTCGCTCTTCCGTGCCTCACGCAGGCGCGCATGAACTTCCTGCATAAAGGCATGGAAGTGTGCGCGCCGCTTGTCGGGAATGGCGAGGCAATCATGGAACAGGTCCATCAGCATCGATTTGCCGCGACCCACTCCGCCCCACAGGTAAAGGCCGCGCGGGGCAGGGGGCTTCTTGCCGGTCAACCTGCCAAGCAATCCGGTGGATCGCGGGGCTTCAAGCTCTTGCTGCAAGCGGCGCAGCCGCGCCGCGGCATTGTGCTGTTGCGGATCGGGGCGCAGCTCGCCCGCGGTGACCAATTCCTCGTAACGCGCCAGCAGGTCGGTCATCTGGCCGAAGGCTTGCGAACTATGCCTGAGAAACTGGCGACGAGGTGTTCATCACCCGCGCCCTGAACGACAGTGCCACGCATGAAGACAAGTCGCTTGGTTTCCCGCATGACTTCAACCACCGCGTCGAGCGGCTGACCCAGATTTCCTGCCCCGATGAACTGGCTCGAGAGTTCAAGCGTGACCGATCCGCCGGCATTGCCGTCAAGCAAGGTCCGCATCGCGGCGAACAGGGCGATGTCGACAAGTGCCAGGGTGACGGCACCGTGCACCATGTCGAGCAGGTTCGAATGCTTGCGCTCGGGGAACATCCGTACCCGGCAAATGCTGTCGCTTTCGCGCCTGACCAGCATCCGGCCCATAGTCTGGGCATTGAAGCGCGTATCGTCAGCCAGCTCCCAGCGGTGCCAGCCAGGATTTTCCGGATCGGGTTCGTAGATAAAGCCGCGTTGATCGACCACTTAGACGTGGCGCTCTGCTTGCATCTTCTTGATTTCGGCGATCGCGCGCGCCGGGGAAAGCCCCTTGGGGCAGACATTGGCGCAGTTCATGATCGTGTGGCAGCGATAGAGGCGGAAGGGATCTTCCAGCTCGTCCAGTCGCTCACCCGTCATCTCGTCGCGGCTGTCAGCCAGCCAGCGATAGGCCTGGAGCAGGATCGCCGGGCCAAGGAACTTGTCGCTGTTCCACCAATAGCTGGGGCAGCTGGTCGAGCAGCAGGCGCACAGGATGCACTCGTACAGGCCATCCAGCTTTTCGCGCTGTTCGGGCGACTGAAGCCGCTCCTTGCCCGAAGGGGTCGTGCTGACGGTTTGCAGCCAGGGACGGATCGAAGCGTACTGGGCATAGAAATGGGTGAAATCGGGAACCAGGTCCTTGATCACTTCCATATGCGGCAGCGGGGTGATCCGGATGTCACCCTTGAGATCTTCGATCGCGGTGGTGCAGGCAAGGCCATTGCGACCGTTGATGTTCATCGCGCAGGAGCCGCAGATGCCTTCGCGGCACGAGCGCCGGAAAGTCAGGCTGGGGTCCTGTTCTGACTTCATCTTGATCAGCGCGTCGAGGACCATGGGACCGCAATTGTCGAGGTCGATTTCGAAGGTGTCATAGCGCGGGTTTTCGCCGCTATCGGGGTCATAGCGGTAAACGGTGAACTTCTTCACATGGGCCGCGCCATCAGCCTTGTGGTGCTGCGCCTTGCCCGTGATCTTGCTGTTAGCAGGAAGCGTGAAAGTGGCCATGTCGATCCCTGTCGCTAAGCGGTCGTTTAACCGTTACGGCTTCCCTCTAGCGATTCAGCGCGAAGGAGCAAGCACCTCTGTGCAGCTTTTCAGTTGCTGGTCGCAACACCGATGAGCTCGGTTATCGTGGCGGCAGCGGCCACGCCGATCACGGCCAGCGAAATGACGAGCATCAGCCGAACCGCAGAAGCGAAAAGCTCCTCCCGGCCAAGCCAGGCTAACCAGGCCGGGAGGAGCGGATGGGAAGGTTGCGACCCTGATCCAGGCTGGCCGGGCTGCGTTGGGGCAGCAGCATAGCCTGAAGGACCCTCCACGCTTATCCCTTGGCCGGAATAAGCGGCTGAATGAACCTGAATTTTTTCATATGTTGATGCCGCAGGTGCAGCAATCGCTTGTTCCCGCGCAAATTGCTGGCGATAAAGCCGCGCAATCTCACCCCGCGGGATTCCGCCGAGGCGTGACCGGATCATTTCAATCCGTTGGTTCACAGCGGATTCCGATATGCCCAGCAGGCCTGCAATTTCCTTGCTGGTGCGATGATCCGCAACCAAGGCCATAACCTCGCGCTGCTTGGCCGTAAGCTCCGGCAGCACCGCGCCTCCCGTTTTGAGCTGTGCCTGTTGTTCCATGGCGGCGGATCATAGCACTGCGATGCGATCGGGCAATCGGGACAATGGATTGCAAGTGGTTCAATCCACTGAAATCTAAACGCTAGTTAACCATGCTCTGCAGCAGCCATGATCGCCGCTGCAAACCCGGCGGGATCGTCTTCCTGGATAAAGTGTCCGCCGCTCAGCGTGCGATGCGGTAGACCGCGCGTGCCGGGCACCCGCTCTAGCCACAGCGCATCACCGCCGCGCGTAATCGGATCCTTGTCCGAGAAACAGCAAAGGAAGGGCTTTTCCCACTTGCGGAAAACCTCCCAGGCGCGAAGCTGGTCGGGCACGGCGACATTGCCCTTAAAGGGCACCAGCGGCGGATAGGCCCGGGCAGCGGCCTTGCTCGCGCGGGACGGGAAGGGGGCGTCATAGGCGGCGATTTCAGCTTGGGACAGCGCCCGCTTCATCCCGCGCTTGATGATCCCGCCAATGGGGAACAGCGGGCTATACTTGGCAAAGGCGCGCCAGATGGCGAAAGCCCGCGGTGGTTCCTGGCCGTCGGGCAGACCCCCATTGGAAAGGGCAATCGCGGCAAACCGATCCGGTAATTCGGCAACTACCCGGAGGCCGATCAACGATCCCCAGTCCTGACACCCCAGCGTGACGTCCTTCAGGTCCATCGCCTCAACCCACTCCCGGATCCAGGCGACCTGGCCGGCGTAGGAATAGCTGTCGCGGCCCAGTGGCTTGTCCGACCGTCCAAACCCGATCAGGTCCGGGGCAAGCACCCGGTAACCCTGTGCGGTTAGCAATGGGATCATGTGCCGCCACAGGTAACACCAGGTCGGCTCGCCGTGCAGGAGCAGAACTGGTCGGCCCTCTGCAGGCCCCTCGTCAATGTAATGCAGGCGTAAACCGGACTTCAGCGTGTGATAGCGAGGGGTATAGGGAAAATCGGGCAAGTTTTCGAAACGATCATCTGGTGTGCGATAAACCTGCATTGCTGCTTTCCCCGTGAACTGTTTGTGCCATCATGGCCGGACAATTTGACCAGGGGAAGAGGGGGAAGTGATGGGCTTGGGCAATTGGTACGAAGAACACGTGGTACCACGTTTGATCCGGTGTGCCTGTTCAGGCCCGGCGATCATGAAGCTGCGGGAGAAGGTCGTTCCGTTAGCCTCTGGGGCGGTATTAGAGCTTGGGTGCGGCGGCGGCTTGAACCAGCCACTCTATGATCCTGCGCGGATCAGTTCCTATGCGGGGGTCGATCCGTCAGCCAAGGGGCTCGAATTCGCGCGTAGCGCGGCCGAGCAAAAGGGTTGGAACCACGACATTCGCCACGGCACGGGCGAAGCAATCCCCTTCGCGGATGAGAGCTTCGACACGGTCGTCTGCACCTTCACACTGTGTTCGGTTCAGGATCCGGCCCAAACCCTGCGCGAAATGCGCCGCGTGCTCAGGCCAGGTGGGAATTTGCTTTTTGCGGAGCATGGTGCCGCGCCAGATGCTGACGTTGCCCGTTGGCAGGGGCGGATTGAGCCAATCTGGAAGCGGATTGCCGGAGGTTGCCATCTGACACGACCCGTCGGCGCGTCCATTCAGCGGAGCGGCTTCGAACTCGATCCGTTGGGTGCGCAATATGCGCCTAAGGTGCCCCGCTTCGCCGGGTGGATGGAATGGGGGGCAGCAACCAAAAGCGGTGCCTAGAACTGCCGTACTTCACCGACCTGCATGATCCAGGCGTTCGCTTCACCGTATTGCTGGTCTTGTGCGGCTTTCCGAAACCGCATGGGGGCTTCGAATGGATCTTCGGGAGTGAGCATGATGCTGCCCCAATGCATGCCGACTGCAGCGCGCGCGCGAATATCGCGGGCGATCGCGATAGCCTCTTCCGGGGTCGCGTGGCTCGCTTCCATGATGATCCGAGGTTCATAGGCCCCGATCCCGACCAGTGCCAGGTCGAAGGGCCCGGCGCGCTCGCCGATCTCGCGGAACACTGCGCCGTAACCGGTGTCCCCACCAAACCAGACTTTGCGGTGCGGCGAGGCGATTGCCATGCTTGCCCACAGCGTCCGGTTGCGATCAAACAACCCGCGACCGGAAAAGTGCACAGCTGGGAGGGCGGTGATCGTAAGATCAGCCAGGGCGCAATCCTGCCACCAATCCAGTTCTGTGACGTTCGAGTAGCCCAACCGACGCAGTAGCTTGCCCACACCCAGCGGGCAGATGACTGGGGTCTCAGCTCGCCAGCGATAGGCACGCAATGCCGCGGCATCGATATGGTCATAGTGGTTGTGGCTGATGACGATCAGGTCGAGCCGGGGGAGAGCGGAGGCCGCCACCGCCGGTGGCAGGAACCGCTTCGGACCGAAGCCAAGCGGCCCGACGGTGCGGCCCAGGAATGGATCGGTCAACACCAGCCGACCGTCGAGCCGCAAAGCGAAACAGGCATGGCCCAGCCAAGCGACTTCGTTGTCTTGCATGGCAGCAAGATCGAGCGGTTGCTTGGCTACCAGTCCCGGAGGCAGCGGCGGCAGCTTTGCCCGACGCATGTCTAGCAGCAGGAACTTCAGCATATCACCCAGGGTTGCCCTTCGTGGAGGGCTTCCCGGGGGATTGCGAAATCCCCCGCCAGCCAGATGATGCGCAGGACGCGGATCAGGCATGGCGGGGAATTCTGGCTTGGTGCCTATTCACCAAAGGTGCGTTGCCACCAGCCACGGCGGGGGCTGCCTTCGCCCTTCGCTTCGGTCGAAATGGCGTTATCGCCCTGATCTTCCGCCTCTGATGCCACAGCTTTCTTGCGGGTCCGCTTGGGCTTGGCCGGTGCTTCCTCAGCCGGAGCTGCAGGCTCGGCAACCGGTGCTTCGGCTTCAGCCTCTGCCTGGGCTTCATCGGCCTTTTTCTTGCGGGTCCGCTTGGGCTTGGCCGGTGCTTCTTCGGCCGCGACCGCAGGCTCGGCAACCGGTGCTTCGGCTTCAGCCTCTACGGGCGCTTCATCGGCCTTCTTCTTGCGGGTCCGCTTGGGTTTGGCCGGTGCCTCCTCAGCGACTTCGGCCGGGGCGCTCACTGCCTCGACGATGGCCTCGTCAGCTTCAGCGCTTTCGCCACCCTCGGCTTCGCCGTTCTCTTCGCGATTGCCGTTGCGGCCGCGACCGCCCCGGCGGCGGCGACGACGGCGCTTGCGCTGCTCGTCCGTTTCGCCAGCCGGACCGTCTTCACGATCCTGTTCTTCGCTGTCACCAGCGTCCTCATTCTCGTCGGTCTCGCTGTTCTCGGAAGCATCACCGTCTTCGCGATCACGCCCCCCGCGACGACGACGGCGACGGCGGCGCTTACCGCGGCCTTCGCCATCTTCGCGGCGACCACCGCGCTCACGACCCTCGTCCTCGTCGCGATCATCGTCTTCATCTTCGTCGGCGATGTCGGCAATGTCGTCATCATCCTCAAGCGCGATCGGCTCGAACTTGGGCACGAATTCGGGACGCGGGCCAGACGAAGCGACGCGCATCTTGGCGCCCTCGTTCTCACCCTCGGGCAGAACTTCAACGCGCACGCCATAACGCTCTTCGATTTCAGCCAGATCGGCGCGCTTGGCGTTCAGCAGGTAGACCGCCGCTTCGGTGCTGGCGAACAACGAGATGATCGAACCCTTGCCCTTGGCGGCTTCGTCTTCGATCAGGCGCAGGGCTGAAAGGCCCGCGCTGGAGGCCGTGCGGACCAATCCGGTGCCATCGCAGTGCGGGCACTGGCGGGTGGTTGCTTCCAGCACGCCGGTGCGCAGGCGCTGACGGCTCATTTCCATCAGGCCAAAGCTGGAAATGCGGCCAACCTGGATCCGGGCGCGATCGTTTTTGAGCGCGTCCTTCATGGCCTTCTCGACCTTGCGGACGTTCGAGCCGTATTCCATGTCGATGAAGTCGATCACGACCAGTCCGGCCATGTCGCGCAGGCGCAACTGGCGGGCGATTTCGCGCGCGGCTTCAAGGTTGGTGTTGAGCGCTGTCGCCTCAATCCCGTGCTCCTTGGTCGAGCGGCCCGAGTTGATGTCGATCGATACCAGTGCCTCGGTCGGGTTGATGACGATATAGCCGCCGCTCTTCAGCTGGACGACCGGATCATACATCGCGGTCAGCTGGTCTTCCGCGCCATAGCGCTGGAACAGCGGCACCGGATCGGCATATTGCTTCACCCGCTTGGCGTGGCTCGGCATCAGCATCTTCATGAAGTCGCGCGCCAGGCGATAGCCATGCTCGCCCTCAACCACGACTTCCTCGATCTCGCGGTTGTAGATGTCGCGGATCGCCCGCTTGATCAGGTCGCTGTCCGAATGGATCAGCGCCGGGGCCGTGCTCTTCAGCGTGGTTTCGCGAATGTCGTCCCACAGGCGGGCGAGATAGTCGAAGTCGCGCTTGATCTCGGTCTTGGTGCGCTGCAGGCCGGCGGTGCGGACGATGCAGCCCATGGCCTTGGGCAGGTCCATTTCGGCAATGATCGATTTCAGACGCTTGCGGTCAGCGGCCGAGCTGATCTTGCGGCTGATGCCGCCGCCATGGCTCGAATTGGGCATCAGCACACAATAGCGGCCGGCGAGGCTGAGATAGGTGGTGAGGGCGGCACCCTTGTTGCCACGCTCTTCCTTCACAACCTGGACCAGCAGAACCTGGCGGCGCTGGATCACGTCCTGGATCTTGTAACGGCGGCGCAGCGCCATGCGCTTGGCGCGGATTTCGTCCGCTTCCTTGGCCTTGCCACGGCCCTGGCCCTGACGGCGACGGCCGCGGCCACGACGGCGATCTTCGCCCCCTTCGGCTTCCGCAGCTTCTTCGCCTTCGTGGTCAAAGGCGTTGTCGATCTGGCCATCCTCGATGGTCGCGACCTCGTCCTTTTCGTCGGTGTCGACCTCGGTCACGCCGTGATCGTCATCGCCGTGGAACGCTTCGTGGCTGGTTCCAGCCAGATCGTCGGCCAGGGTTTCGCCCAGCTCATCATCGCCAACGAAGTCTTCCTCACCCTCGGCGATGGCGCGCAGGGCGGCCTCTTCCTCGGCATGGGCCGCTTCTTCCGCCAGCAGAGCCTCGCGGTCCTCCTTGGGGATCTGGTAATAATCCGGGTGGATTTCGCTGAAGGCAAGGAAGCCATGGCGATTGCCGCCAAAATCAACGAACGCCGCCTGCAGCGACGGTTCAACCCGGGTTACCTTGGCAAGATAGATATTACCTTTGATCTGCTTGTGTTCAGCAGATTCAAAGTCGAATTCCTCAATCCGGTTGCCCTTGAGCACCGCCACCCGGGTTTCTTCCTGGTGGCGCGCATCGATTAGCATGCGCATTGTCATCTATAACTCTCCGTGCGCGCCAGGCCTGGCCGGGCCGTTGCAGGCCCTGACCGGTTTGTGTGGCGCGATCTTTTGCGAAACAGCCACCCGCACGGGACGAGGTCCCGACAAGGCGAGCGGCGGTATGGAAATAGCCAGGGGTATTGTTCCACCCGGCGGCGTGTTGTGTGTCTGCGGTAAGGAGCTGGCGCGGTGACTTTGCGTGCGCCGGTTGCCGCACCGCCACGGCCACGGCCCGGTTGGGCAGGGACTCGGCAGGCAACAAACCAATTCTCATTACGACATCAACCTGTTCATCCGGGCGCAGCCCGGGATTCATGGCGAAAAGTGCCCGCGGATTGGTTAATAAGTAGTGCCTCGTGGCATTACGAAAGAACCGCACAGGGTTTCGCGCGAAGGAGACCTAGCACCATGGATGGCAGGCGGCAAGGGCGACGGCGCCAACCCGACTCCACCAACAGCACCATTGCCCTTGAAGGTTAGCTTGGTTAGCAGGGCCTCGTAATGCGTCGTGCGGCACTGATCTTTGGATTATTTATCGCGCCCTTAGCGGTGTTTGCGGCCATGGTTGCTGCCGATCGCATTTATGGCGCGCCAGGCCGGGGCTGGGGCTACGTTGTGCAGGTGGAGTTGCCGGGTGATGATGCCCGCCAAGGGCTGCCGCAGGTGCTTGGCCCCCAGGATGCCAGCCGTCCGCTGGTGGTGATCGATGCCGGCCATGGGGGCAAGGATCCCGGCGCCGGACTTGGCGCGGTGCGTGAAAAGGACCTTGTGCTCCGACTTGCCCTGGCCTTGCGCGACGAACTTCTGCGGCAGGGCGGGGTGCGGGTTGCGCTGACCCGGAGCGATGATCGTTATCTGCTCTTGCCGGTGCGGCCTGATATTGCCCGACGGTTGCAGGCAGACCTGTTCATTTCGATCCATGCCGACAGCACCGAAATTGGAACCAGCGCGCGCGGTGCGACGGTCTATGTTCTGTCTGACCGCGGCAGCAACGAAGCAGCCGAGCGGATTGCCAGGCGTGAAAACGCGGCCGATCAGATCAATGGGATCCGGATGGCCGACCAAAGCGACAATGTCGGGGCCATCTTGGTAGACCTGTCGCAACGCGAAATGCAGGCCAAGTCAGAAGCCTTTGGCAGCCTGATCCTGCGCGAGGGGCAGGGGCGGTTGCCCTTCCGCGAAGGCACCGTGCAATCGGCGGCCTTTGCCGTATTGAAAGCCCCGGACGTACCATCGGTGCTGTTCGAAAGCGGCTATATCAACAACCCCGATGATGCCGCCCGTTTGTCATCTCCCGAAGGGCAAAAGGCCTTTGCCGAGACGCTGGCCAACGCCATCCGGATCCATTTCGCCCGCGAACGTGCGCCCGCTCCGGTTGTTAATTAGCTTGTCACTGGCCTATCGGCGCATCGCCATGCTAGAGCCGCCAGCAAGATGAGCGAGCAATCCGAATCCATCCGCCTGCGCATCCGGCGTGAAGCCGGGGGGCTGCTCGCCCGATTGCAGGACCACCCGGCCGGCCAGTGGTTCATCAGCCATTGGCAGTCGAGCAAGCGCTTTCGGCAAGTTGGCTACGCCCTCGGCGCGCTGGTCGTGCTGTACCTGCTGTTATGGGTGACAGTGCTGCGGGCGCTGCCATCGGCAGATCGCCTGCTGAGCTACCAGCCGCCGCTGCCGACCATGGTGCGCGGGGTGAATGGTGAGATTGTCTACAGCTATGCCCGCGAACGCCGGGTGCAGTTGCGTTACGTCGATTTCCCGAAGCCGCTGGTCAACGCCTACCTTTCGGCTGAAGACAAGACGTTCTGGACCCACGGCGGCGTTGATTACACGGGCCTGATTGGCGCGGTGATCGACTATGTCGTCAAATTCGGTTCGGGCGAGCGGGCCAAGGGCGGCTCCACGATCACCCAGCAGGTTGCCAAGAACATTCTGATCGGGGACGAGTATTCGATCACCCGCAAGTTCAAGGAAATGATCCTGGCTCGCCGTATCGAAGGCGTGTTGGAGAAAGAGCAGATCCTTGAGCTCTACCTGAATGAGATCCCGCTGGGCCGGCAATCGTTCGGTGTCCAGGCCGCTGCGCGGGCCTATTTCGGCAAGGACGTGGGCGATCTGAAGCTGCACGAGGCGGCCTTCCTGGCAATCCTGCCCAAGGCGCCGGAACGCTATGGCCGTGAAAAGTTTCAGCAAATGGCGATCAACCGCCGCAACTATGTGCTCGACCAGATGGTCAGCAACGGTTGGGCGACAGCGGCCGAGGCCGCGGAAGCCAAGGCTCAGCCGCTTGGTCTGATCCCGCGTCGGGCTGAAAGTTATGATCCGTCAGTCGGCTACTTCGTCGAAGACGTCCGGCGTGAACTGATCGAGAAATATGGCGAGCAGGCCGAGGACGGTCCGAACAGCATCTATGGCGGCGGGCTGTGGGTTCGCACCTCGCTTGATCCGCAACTGCAGAAGGCCGCGCAGGATGCACTGCGGACGGGCCTGCTTCGCTATCAAGGTGGGCGGGGCTGGGGCGGCCCGATCGAGAAGATCAAGGTCGATCCTGACAACTGGCAGACCGAACTGATCGCGACCGGCAAGTCGATCACTTACCAGAACTGGCGGGTCGGCGTGGTAATCTCACGCTCCGGCAATCAGGCGCGGATCGGTTTTGCTGATGGCAGCAAGGCGCCCTTGGTCGGCCTGCCGGACTCGCTGCGAGCCGGTGACGTGATTGCGGCTGCGCCAAATGGCGGGGCCTGGCTGGTCAAGAACGTTCCTGCCGTTTCTGGCGGTTTCGTTGCGATCGATCCCAATTCCGGGCGGGTACTCGCAGTCCAAGGCGGTTTTGACGCCGGGCTTGGCAGCTTCAATCGTGCGACCCAGGCCCAGCGGCAGCCGGGTTCAACGATCAAACCGTTTGTCTATGCGACCGGTCTCGACAACGGGATGACCCCGGCGACCGAGGTGCTGGACGGACAATTCTGCGTCTATCAGGGGGCTGCGCTCGGCCAGAAATGCTTCCGCAACTTTGATATGCGGGGCGCGGGCGGTACGCACACCATGCGCTGGGGGCTTGAACAGTCCCGCAACCTGATGACCGTGCGCATCGCTAACGATGCCGGGATGGATAATGTGGTCCGCCAGATCGACCGGATCGGGATCGGCAAATACCCGCCTTACCTGTCGTTCGCCCTCGGAGCGGGTGAAACGACCGTCCTGAAAATGGCCAATGCCTATGCGGCGCTGGCCAATAACGGGGTCCAATATGCGCCGACGCTGATTGACTTCGTTCAGGACCGCAACGGCAAGGTGATCTGGCGTTCGGATACGCGTCGCTGTGAAAAGTGCAGCATGGCCGAATGGGATGGCAAGCCGATGCCGCGGCTCGCCAAGCGCGGCAAGCAGGTGATGGACCCGCGCACCGCGTTCCAGGTGATCCATATGCTGGAAGGCGTGGTCACGCGCGGAACGGCCACGGTGCTGCGCGACCTCAACCTCTCGCTGTTCGGCAAGACCGGGACAACCACCGGTCCGACCAATGTGTGGTTCGCTGGCGGTTCGCAGGATATCGTCGGGGCGGTCTATCTTGGCTATGATCAGCCACGGTCGCTGGGCGGCTATGCCCAGGGCGGCTCGATCGCCGCGCCGATGTTTAAGCAGTTCATCCAGGAAAGCCGCAACCGCTGGTTTGATCGGCCTTTCGTCGCCCCCGCCAATATCCACTGGGTCAAGATTGACCGGGTAAGCGGCAGCAAGGTCTTTGCCGGCAGCCCGACCGATGATCCCAAGTCATCGATCATCTGGGAGGCTTTCAAGGCCGATAGCGAAGTGCAGCGCACCAGCCGGCATGATGATCTTGCCAAGCAGCGCGATGCCTTAATCGCCCAAATCCGCCGCGGATCGCAGGCCCAGTCCGCTGAGACCGATGCCGGGGAAACCGCACCACCTCAAATTGCTGCCGATAGTGCAGTCGCCATTCAGTAATCAGGAGCTACCGACATGCGCCTTCGTCCGATGTTCGCCGCCGTTGCCGCCGTCATGCTTGCCGCTCCTGCGGCTGCCAATCTCCCGGTTGGGGCAACCGCTCCGGCATTTGCGACCCAAGGGGCAAAGGGCGGCAAGCCTTTCGCCTTCAATCTGCGCGCGGCGCTGAGCAAGGGCCCGCTCGTGCTCTATTTCTATCCCAAGGCGTTCACCAAGGGTTGCACGCTTGAAGCAAAGGCCTTTGCCGACGCGACGCCCGAATTTGCGGCTGCTGGCGCAACGGTGGTCGGAATGTCGGCAGACGATCTGCCGACGCTGCAGAAGTTCTCGACCGAGGCCTGCCGCGATCAGTTTGCCGTGGCAATCGCCACGCCAGAGATCATCAAGGCCTACAACGTCAATCTGAAGCTGGCTGGCATTTCGACCGGCCTGACCAGCCGCACCAGCTATGTGATCGGCCAGGATGGCAAGGTGCGCTTCGTGCACTCCGAAATGGACTACAAGGATCACGTCCGCCTCACGCTTGCGGCCGTGCAGAAACTGCGCAACGAGAAGCGCTGAGCGGCAGCGACTTTACAATCGGGGGCCTTCCGCTAAGCGGACGGCTATCCGGGCGCTGTACCCGAAAATACGGAGTTGAAGTACCATGCGTGCCGAAGGGCAGGCCCATATCGATCGGATCAACGCCGCACTGGCCCTGGTCCGCAAGTTCCTAGACTGGGATCGCGCCCTGCGTCGGCTTGATGAGCTGAACGCGCGGGTTGAGGACCCCAAGCTTTGGGATAGCCCCAAGGACGCCGAAGCGGTGATGAAGGAACGTCGCCGGCTTGAAGCGGCGATCGGCACTGTCCACGACATTTCGGCGCAGATGGCGGATGCGATCGAGTTCGTCGAACTTGGCGAGATGGAGGACGACGAGGCAACGATCCAGGAGGGCCTGGACGCGCTGAGTCGACTTGCCGATCGCGCCGATGCCGACAAGGTCCAGGCCCTGCTTGCGGGCGAGGCCGATGGCAATGACACCTATATTGAAATCCATGCTGGCGCGGGTGGCACCGAAAGCCAGGACTGGGCGGAAATGCTGTTCCGCATGTACACGCGCTGGGCCGAAAAGCGCGGGTTCAAGGTTGATACGATCGAATATCAGGCGGGTGAGCAGGCCGGGATCAAGAGCGCGACGATCCTGGTCAAGGGTGAGAACGCCTATGGCTATGCCAAGACCGAAAGCGGCGTCCATCGCCTGGTCCGGATCAGCCCCTATGACAGCTCGGCACGGCGCCACACCAGCTTCAGCTCGGTTTGGGTTTTCCCGGTAATCGATGACAATTTCAGCATCGAAATCAATCCGGCCGATCTGAAGATCGATACCTATCGCGCGTCGGGCGCGGGCGGACAGCACGTCAACACCACGGACTCGGCCGTCCGCATTACCCACGTGCCCAGCGGCATTATCGTCGCCAGCCAGCAGGATCGCAGCCAGCACAAGAACCGCGAAATCTGTATGGGCATGCTGAAATCGCGCCTCTACGAAGAGGAAATGCGCAAACGCGAAGAGGCCGCCAGTGCAGAACACTCGGCCAAGAGTGATATTGGCTGGGGCCACCAGATCCGGTCCTATGTCCTTCAGCCGTACCAGATGGTGAAGGACCTGCGCACCGGCGTGACCAGCCCAACCCCGTCTGACGTGCTTGATGGTGATCTTGACCAGTTCATGGCCGCCGCGCTGGCCCAGCGCGTGACGGGCGAAAAGGTTGAGGTGGAGGACGACGATTGAGGCTCTTCGCGGTCTTTGTTGCGCTGGGGCTGCTTGCAGGCTGCAGCGGTGCAAAGGACGCGGACCGGCCTGAAACGTCGCAGGATTTCCCGCGGGCGTGGCGGCCCGTATCGGAATTGTCAGGCAACGAGTTCGGTAACGAAGACCAGCGCGACAACCTGGGCGAGGCCGAGGTTGTCATGGATCTGGCCCGGATCAAGGCCGGGACAACCGTGGCTGATATCGGGGCGGGTGAGGGGTACTACACCATCCGCCTGGCCGAACGGGTGGGTAGCAAGGGGCGCGTGCTGGCGCAGGATATCGATCCCGGCGCGATCCAGCGCCTTGGCCAACGGGTTGAGCGTGAGCGCCTGGACAATGTCTCGATCAAGACCGGCGCACCCGATGATCCACGCCTGCCGGCCAACAGCTTTGACCGGGTCTTTCTGGTCCACATGTACCACGAGGTGACCGAGCCTTACGCCTTCCTGTGGCGGCTGCGTCCGGCGCTGCGCCAGGGCGGGCAGGTGATCGTTGTTGACGTAGACCGGCCAACCGATCGCCATGGCATGCCGCCAAGCCTGCTGTTCTGTGAATTTCAGGCGGTGGGCTTTCGTCTGGTGGAATTTGTGCGTAGACCGGAACTCAACGGCTACTATGCGCAGTTTGAAGCGGTTGGGCCGCGCCCCGAAGCCGGGGCAATCAAGCCGTGCAATACGGCACAGGGAAAGACTGGGAGCTAATGACGTTCAAGGGTTTGAAGCCGATACTTTATGGCGGTCGTGAAGTTTGGCCGCTGGTTGAAGGCGGCAAGGGGGTGGCTGCAACCAATCATGCCAGTTCAGGCGCATGGGCAGCAGCCGGTGGAATCGGCACGGTCAGCGCGGTGAATGCTGACAGCTATGATGCCGAAGGCAAGATTATCCCCCAAATCTACGATGCCCTGACCCGGCGTGAGCGGCATGAGCAACTGATCCAGTACGGCATTGCCGGGGCGGTCGAACAGGTTCGGCGGGCCTACGACATCTCGAACGGCAAGGGCGCGATCAATATCAACGTCCTGTGGGAAATGGGCGGCGCCCAGCAGATCCTCGAAGGCGTGCTGGAAAAGACCCGTGGCCTGGTGACTGGCGTTACCTGCGGGGCGGGCATGCCGTACAAGCTGTCAGAGATCGCCGCCCGGTTTAACGTCAATTACCTGCCCATTGTCAGTTCGGCCCGCGCTTTCCGGGCGCTGTGGAAGCGGGCCTATCACAAGGTTGCCGAACTGATGGCCGCGGTGGTCTATGAAGATCCCTGGCTGGCCGGCGGGCATAACGGCCTGTCCAATGCGGAAGACCCGTTGACGCCGGAAGATCCCTATCCGCGCGTCAAGGCGCTGCGCGATACGATGCGGGCCGAAGGCGTGCCGGATTCTGTCCCCATCGTTATGGCCGGCGGGGTCTGGTTCCTGCGTGAATGGGACAACTGGATCGACAATCCGGAGCTGGGCAGCATCGCCTTTCAGTTCGGCACGCGCCCCTTGCTGACCGAAGAAAGCCCGATCCCCCAGGCCTGGAAGGATCACCTGCGCACCTTGGAGCCGGGCGACGTGCTGCTCCACCGGTTTTCACCCACTGGGTTCTATTCCTCGGCGGTTCGCAACCCGTTCCTCCGCAAGCTTGAGGGCCGCAGCGAGCGGCAAATTCCTTATTCGAAGGTCCAGGCGGGTGAACATACCGCCCAGCTGGACGTTGGGGTGCGCGGTAAGAACTTCTGGGTCGCGCCGCGTGATCTGGAGCGGGCGCGGGGCTGGGTGGCCGCGGGTTATACCGATGGTCTGCGCACGCCGGACGATACGATCGTCTTCGTCGCCCCGGATGAGCGGGCTGAAATCCAGCAAGACCAAAAGGATTGCATGGGCTGTCTCAGCCACTGCGGATTCTCGTCATGGAAGGATCATGACGATTACTCGACCGGGCGTCTGGCCGATCCTCGCAGCTTCTGCATTCAAAAGACACTGCAGGAGATCGCCCACGGCGGTCCGATCGATGATAACCTGATGTTTGCCGGCCATGCGGCCTATCGCTTCAAGCAGGACCCGTTCTACTCAAACAACTTCACCCCCACGGTGAAGCAGCTGGTCGACCGAATCCTGACCGGCGATTGATGGCGTAATTGGGTGGGGCTGGCTCCCGGCCAGCCTCACCGGTTGCTCAGTCCAGTTCCCAGGCGCGTTCGCCGTGGCTGGTGATGTCCAGCCCCTCACGCTCGGCATCCTCACTCACCCGCATCGGGAAGACCACGCTGACAAAGACGGCCAGCACGGCCGTGGCGATGGCCGAATAGAGCCCGACAACACCCACCCCGATCACCTGCGCGATCAATTGCTTGGCCATGCCAATGCCTTCGGCATAGCCGGTTCCGCCAAAGTCGGGCGAGATGAAGACCGCAAGCAGTAGCGATCCCATAATGCCGCCAACCCCGTGGACCGCGAAGACATCCAGCGAATCGTCGATCTTCAGGCGCTGCTTGACCAGCTGGATCATCGGATAGCACCCGCCTGCAGCAATGACGCCAAACAGCATGGCCGAACCCGGAGAGATATAACCCGCAGCCGGGGTAACCGTTGCCAGCCCGGCAATCGCGCCGGTTGCGAAACCGACCGAGGTGGGCTTGCCGACAGTAAACCGCTCGATCAGCAGCCAGACCAGCGCCGCGACGCTTGCTGCGACATGGGTGTTGATAATGGCGCTGGCCGCGTCATCGCTGGCGGCAAGGGCCGAGCCACCATTGAAACCAAACCAGCCAACCCACAGCAAGGCCGCACCGGCCATGGTCAGTGATGGGCTGTGGGGCAACATCAGGGTCTTCGGAAAGCCTTGCCGGCGTCCGAGCAAAAGCGCGGCAATCAGCGCGGAAACACCGGCCGTGGTGTGGACCACGATGCCGCCGGCGAAGTCAAGCGTGCCAATCTTTGTCGCCAGCCAGCCCTGGCCCCAGACCCAGTGGGCCACGGGCGCATAGACAACCAGGCTCCACAAGGCGCAGAAACCAACCACCCAGCCGAACCGGGCGCGATCGACCCAGGCACCCGCCATCAGCGCGGGCGTGATCGCCGCGAAGGTCAACTGGAACAGGGCAAAGGTTCGCTCGGAAATGCCAAGGTCGCCGTGCAGCACCTGCCCGGTTCCGATCAGCATCCACGCATTGCCTGCGCCAAGCCAGCCGGTGGTGACGTTGCCAAAGGCGAGGGTATAGCCAACCATGATCCACAGCGTCGAAGCGATTGCGGCGATCGCGCCAATCTGGACCAGCACTGACAGGAAATTCTTGGCCCGCACCAGCCCGCCGTAAAACAGGGTCAGCCCGGGCATGGTCATCAGCAGGACAAAGGCCGATGAGGTCAGGATCCACGCCGTGTCACCGGTGTCGATCGTGCCCGTCGCTGTGGCTTGCGCCAGGGCCGGGCTGGCGCCCGCCAGCAAAAGAAGGCTGGCCATCGGGCCGATCTTACCGCGCATGCTTATCCTCCCCAGCCGGTTCCGGCTCGAATCCCGATGGAGCGTTAGAGCAATAAACTGTATCTCGGCAAGCGATTGCACTGGCGATTCATTGCGCCAAAACGGGAATTATGCCCAGCCTTGTAACACCTGGTCGGGCGGACGGTGGCCGTCCACCCAGAAGCGGATGTTGGCAATCACCTTCTCACCAGCCAAGGATCGGCCCTCAACAGTCGCGCTGCCGAGGTGGGGCAGGGTGATAACGTTCGGCAAGGCAATTAGACGCGGATCCACGTTCGGCTCGCGGGCATAGACATCCAGCCCGGCACCGCCCAGCTTGCCTGCTTGCAAGGCCGCGATCAGGGCTTCTTCATCAATCAGGTCACCCCGGGCGGTATTGATGACAAAAGCCTCGGGCTTGAGCAGCGCAATCCGGCGCGCATCAAGCAGGTGGTGCGTTTCCGCGCTGGCCGGGCAGTGAAGCGAGATAACATCGGCCTCGGCGAGGAGTTGGTCCAGATCGCCGACATAGCGCGCGCCCAGCATGTTCTCGATCGCGCCTGGCAGGGGGTGTCGGTTGTGATAGGTCACTTCCATCCCGAACGCGCGGGCCCGGTGGGCGACGGCCTGGCCAATCCGGCCCATGCCGACAATGGCCAAGCGCTTGCCCCCCACGGAACGCCCGAGCATTTGGGTCGGCGCCCAGCCGGTCCAGGCGCCATCGCGGACAAGTCGGCTGCCTTCGCCCAAGCGGCGCGGAACCGACAGGATCAGCATCATGGTCAGGTCCGCCGTATCGTCGGTGAACACGCCCGGCGTATTGGTGACGATGATTTTGCGGGCGCGGGCTGCGGCCAGGTCAATATGCTCGATCCCGGCGCCAAAGTTGGCGATCAGGCCCAGACGGTCACCGCATTCGTCCAGCATGGCGGCGTCGATCCGGTCCGTAACGGTCGGAACCAACACATCGGCATCGCGCATTGCCGCGACCAACTGATCGCGGGAAAGCGGTGCGTCGGTGCCGTTTGTGATGACATCGAACAGCTCTGACATGCGGGCTTCCACCGCAGGCACAAGGTGACGGGTTACATAGACCCGCGGCTTGCCTGTAACCCGTCTGGCAAGCGGAGTGTCGGAGACGATCGGCATGGCCAAGCGCTAAGCCGGTGGATGGCCATGGGTCAAGCGGCTTGAACCATAAGCAAGGTCATCGCTATCAGCGACTCATGCTGACCCGACTCCATTTTCTGCCAATTGCTGTTCTGTTAGGCCTCGCTGCGCCCGCGATCGCCCAGGAAGCCAAGGTGCCCTACTGGGCTTCGATCCGTGCCGGTGAAGTAAACATGCGGGTTGGACCGGCAGAGGAATACCAGATCGCCTGGGTCTATCGTCGCCCGCAGCTGCCGGTGAAGGTGGTCCGGGTCAAGGATGGCTGGCGACTGGTCCAGGATCCCGATGGCACAAAGGGCTGGATGAACCAGCGGTTCCTGACCCGCCAGCGAACCGCATATGTCTTCGGCAAGGCGCCCGCCGATATGCGAGAAAGCGCGGACGGGGCGGCCAAACTGTTGTGGCGGATCGCGCCGGGCAATGTCGGATTGCTGGGCGATTGCGACGAGGGTTGGTGCAAGTTTGCGGTGGGCAAGCGCCAGGGCTTTGTGCAGCAGTCACGCCTTTGGGGCGCGGGCGAACCCTAGGATAAGCGGCGGGGAGGGTATGGACCGCTCCCCGCCCGGAATGTCACGGCTTGGCCGGGGTGACCGTCACGGTCATCTTGCCGTCGGTTGAGGTTGCCTTGAACGAGCCATCGGCCGCTGGCGGAGTAAGGGTGAAGCACGTTTCACCCTCATCGCCCTCTGGGTCGAAGCAATCCATGCCATTCTTGCCGGTGATGGCGCCCTTTACCTGGCTGCCATCCGGGGCCGTGTCGACATAGGTTCCATCAGCATTGATAAGGGTCGTTCCAGCAGGACCATTATCATTGGTTACGGTGTAAAGTCCGGGCGGTGTCGTCGATTTGCCCGCAAGCTCCGCAGCGCTGGCGGCGGAATTCTCAGCCACTGGCGCTTCTTCGGTCTTGGTGTTGCAAGCGGCCAGGCTGGCCACGGCGGCGATCAAAACAAGCTTTTTCATCGTTATCCCCCCTTATTGGGAAGAAGCAGGCTATGCTCGATCGCCGCCGCTGGCAACTCAGTCGACCAGCTCGATAGCAAGCGCGGTGGCTTCGCCGCCACCGATGCACAGGCTGGCCACGCCCTTGGTCTTGCCGTGGCGCTTCAATGCCGCGATCAGGGTGGTGACAATGCGCGCACCCGATGCGCCGATTGGGTGGCCAAGCGCGGTTGCGCCGCCGTGAACGTTAATCTTATCGTGAGCAATACCAAGGTCGTGCATCGCGAACATGGCGACACAGGCAAAGGCCTCGTTCACTTCGAACAGGTCAACATCGTCCAGTGACCAGCCCGCGCGTTCCAGCACCTTGGTGATCGCGCCGACCGGGGCGGTGGTGAAATCCTTTGGCTCCTGGGCATGGGCGGCAAGGGCCACCAGCTTGGCGACTGGCTTGGCCCCCTTGGCAGCGGCGACGCTGGCGCGGGTCAGGACCAGGGCTGCCGCCCCATCGGAAATCGAGCTAGAGGTTGCGGCCGTGATCGTCCCGTCCTTGGCAAAGGCGGGTTTAAGGGTCGGGATCTTGTCGGGACGGCCCTTGCCGGGCTGCTCATCCGTATCGACCACAGTCTCGCCGGCACGGCTGACAACAATAACGGGTGCGATTTCATCGGCGAAAGCGCCATCGGCAATCGCGGCTTGGGCGCGGCGCAGCGATTCGATGGAATAGGCGTCCTGTGCCTCGCGGGTCAGTTGATAGGCATTGGCCGTGTCCTGAGCGAAAGTCCCCATGGCCCGTCCTGCGTCATAGGCGTCTTCCAGCCCGTCGAGGAACATGTGGTCATAGGCCGTGTCATGGCCAATCCGGGCCCCTGAACGGTGCTTCTTGAGGATGTAGGGTGCATTGGTCATGCTCTCCATCCCGCCGGCGACGACCAGATCAATGCTGCCGGCGGCAAGGGCTTCTGCCCCCATGATCACGGTCTGCATGCCAGATCCGCAGACTTTGTTGACGGTCGTGGCCTGAACTGACTTGGGCAGGCCAGCCTTGATCGTGGCCTGGCGGGCAGGGGCCTGACCGAGGCCGGCCGGCAGCACGCAGCCCATGTAGACGCGCTCGATTTCCTCACCCTTCACGCCGGCACGCTCGACCGCAGCCTTGATCGCCGTTGCGCCAAGGTCCGTGGCCGAAACATCGGCGAGCGCGCCCTGCATGCCGCCCATCGGGGTGCGGGCATAAGACAGAATGACAATCGGATCGGTGGCTGAAAACTGCGGCATGGCACGGGCCTTTCGCTGGAAGAGGAAGCGGCTTCTCTAATGCTGCACTGCGGCAAAGGCAATCGGGCCTTGGTGGCACGCATGGCCAGTTGCCAAGTTGCCATTCTTGCTGGAAAAGGGTGGCAAATAGAAACCGGAGAGTGCCAATGTCTGTCAACAACACCGCCATGATGGCCACCTTGCAGCGCCAGCGCGATGCATTCACCGCCGCGCGGCCCGAACCGCTGTCGGTGCGCAAGGATCGCCTCAAGCGCGTGATCGCCATGATGAAGGAAACGGGTGAGGACTTTGCCCGCGCGATCAGCCGTGACTTCGGCCATCGCAGCCACGAACAGAGCCTGATGACGGATATCATGCCTTCGGTGACGGCGGCCAAGTATTGCCTCAAGCACATGGATGCCTGGGCCAAGACCGAAAAGCGCAAGCCGAACTTCCCGCTCGGCCTGTTCGGCGCCAGGGCTGAATTGCGTTACGAGCCCAAGGGTGTGGTCGGGGTCGTCAGCCCGTGGAACTTCCCGGTTGGGCTGACCATTGGTCCGGTCGCCCAGGCCTTCGCCGCGGGCAACCGGGTGATGATCAAGCCAAGCGAATTCACCGAAGACACCTCCGCCTTGATGAAGGAGGTCTTCGCCCGCTATTTTGCCGAGGACGAAATGGCGGTGTTCACTGGCGGACCGGATGTGGGCCAGGCTTTCTGCAGCTTGCCGTTTGATCACCTGCTGTTCACCGGGGCGACCTCGGTCGGCAAGCACATCCTGCGCGCGGCGGCTGACAATCTGGTGCCGGTTACGCTTGAACTGGGCGGCAAATCACCAACGATACTTGGACGCAGCGCCAATATCGAACGTGCGGGCGAGCGGATTGCGATGGGCAAGATGCTCAACGCCGGGCAGATCTGCCTGGCGCCGGACTACATGATCGTCCCGCAGGAGCTGGAAGACCGGGCGATTGGCGCGGTCAGCAATGCCGTCAGCGCAATGTACCCGACCCTGCTCAACAACGATGACTACACCTCTGTGGTCAACGCGCGCCACCGCGACCGGATCCAGGGCCTGATCGACGATGCCAAGGCCAAGGGTGCCGAGGCAATCGAAGTCAATCCGGGGAACGAGGACTTTTCCGCCTCGAACGGGCACAAGATGCCGCTGACCATCCTGCGCAATGTCGATGATGACATGAAGGTGATGCAGGATGAAATCTTCGGCCCGGTCCTGCCGATCAAGACCTACAAGGGAATCGATGAGGCGATCGACTACGTCAACGCGCATGATCGCCCGCTTGGCCTCTATTACTTTGGCGAGGATGCCGGGGAGCGTGAGCGTGTGCTGACCCGGACGATCTCGGGCGGGGTCACGGTCAACGACGTGATCATGCACGTATCGATGGATGACCTGCCGTTCGGCGGGGTCGGCCCGTCGGGCATGGGCTCCTATCATGGGCCGGAAGGTTTCAAGACCTTCAGCCACGCCCGCTCGGTTTACACCCAGCCCAAGTTTGACCTGGCCAAGCTGGCCGGGCTCAAGCCGCCGTATGGGCCGGCAACCCGCAAGACGCTGGCCCGCGAACTGGGCTGATCCATCGGAAATGCCGCCGCTGCCCCCTTTGTGGCGCAGCGGTGGCCTTTTCCGGCAAATTCGGGACTTCCCCCACTTGCGCGGGGCGAGCGGCGGGACTAGGGCGCGGGCAATCGTTCGCAACGCTGAGTCAGTCCCTTGGTCGACCTCTCGCAATACCTGCCGATCCTGATCTTCCTCGGGATCGCTCTCGCTCTTTCGAGCCTGTTTGTGTTCCTGCCGATGGGCGTGGCCCGCCTGACTGGTGCGCACAATCCAAACGCTGAAAAACTCAGTGAGTATGAGTGCGGCTTTCCCGCCTTTGAGGATCCGCGCAGCCAGTTCGATGTGCGGTTCTACCTCGTTGCGATTCTCTTCATCATCTTCGACCTCGAAGCAGCCTTCCTGTTTCCCTGGGCCGTCAGCCTTGATCTGACCGGTTGGCCGGGCTGGATCACGATGATGGTGTTCCTCGGCGAACTGGCGATTGGCCTGGCCTATGCCTGGAAGATGGGGGCTTTGGATTGGGAATGAGCACGCTCGTGAATGCGCAAGGGCTGCCGCTTGGCGCGGCGCAAGCAGGTTCGACGGCGATCACGCCGCCGGACCAGGCCTTTTTCAACGATCTCAACGCCGAGGTGAATGACAAGGGCTTCCTCGTCACCAGCACCGAGGATCTGTTCCAGTGGGCCCGCACCGGATCGCTGTGGTGGATGACCTTTGGACTCGCCTGCTGTGCGGTCGAGATGATCCACGTCAACATGCCGCGCTATGACATGGAGCGGTTTGGCGTTGCCCCGCGCGCATCCCCGCGCCAGTCCGACGTGATGATCGTCGCCGGCACGCTGTGCAACAAGATGGCTCCGGCGCTGCGCAAGGTCTATGACCAGATGTCGGACCCGAAGTACG
>JACCDJ010671551.1_pt1 | contig 29435 bp, 23 predicted proteins | sample 7444481 | NCBI WGS metagenome assembly JACCDJ01 (sample SAMN15323435, study PRJNA562643) | freshwater metagenome | isolation source: river surface water | place: USA:Blue River Watershed | collected 2017-08-15 | reverse complement strand
GTTCAACAAGTTGAAGCAAATAAGAGTTTGATGCGTAATCTGGCGCATGAAATTAAAAATCCCCTCGGTGGTATACGAGGAGCAGCTCAGTTATTGGAATATGAATTACCTGATCGAGCGCTGCATGAATACACGCAAGTCATTATTAAAGAGTCTGATCGATTACAAACCCTCGTAGATCGTTTATTAGCGCCTCATCGTAAGAAGCATATTGACGAAGACGTCAATATTCATGAGGTCTTAGAGCGTGTTCGCAGCCTAGTATTAGCAGAGTTTCCTCAAGGCTTGAGTATTAAGCGTAACTATGACATCAGTATTCCGGACCTTTTAGGTGACAAAGAAGCATTAATTCAAGCTGTCTTAAATGTTGTTCATAACGCTGCTCAAGCCCTGCGAGATCAGATTTCCCAGGGAACTGCTGAGATTGAACTAAACACTAGGGTTGCCAGAAATGTAACTATTAGCAAACAAAGGTACAAACTGGCACTGGACTTGCATGTAATAGATAACGGCCCTGGAATTCCTGAGGAAATTAGAGACAAAATCTTTTTCCCTCTTGTTTCAGGTAAAGAAGGCGGTAGTGGCTTAGGTCTTACATTAGCTCAAACCTATGTGCAGCAGCACTATGGATATATAGGATGTGTTAGTAAGCCTGGGTGTACCGATTTTCAAATGCAATTGCCTTTCCGTGTGAAAAGCGGTGAGGCTTAATCAATGTTGGGATTAGATATGAAGCCAGTTTGGATTGTGGATGATGATCAATCAATACGCTGGGTATTGGAGAAAGCTTTACAGCGCGAAAAAATTCCTTATCGTAGCTTTAGCAATCCACAAGACGTCCTTGATGCATTTGATAATAAAGAGGAGCCTCAGGTTCTGATTTCTGATATTCGTATGCCTAGAGGTAACGGAATCGATTTATTACAACAAGTGAAAGCTGAACATCCTAATGTGCCTGTCATTATTATGACAGCCTATTCAGATTTGGATTCAGCTGTTTCCTCTTTTCAAAGCGGAGCTTTTGAATACATCACAAAACCATTTGATTTATCTAAAGCCGTTGAGTTAATTCGACGCGCTATCGATGAAAGTCTACGACTTCAAACTCAAACGCGTGATGTTGCCGATCGTATGCAAGAATCGACTGAGATTCTTGGTCAGGCGCCTGCTATGCAAGATGTTTTCAGGGCAATTGGTCGTTTGTCACAGTCAAATGTGACGGTCTTGATTACTGGTGAATCGGGATCAGGTAAAGAATTAGTGGCTAAGGCTCTGCACAAACATAGTCCAAGAGCATCAGGCCCATTTATTGCCCTCAATACTGCGGCTATTCCAAAAGATTTATTGGAGTCTGAGTTATTTGGACATGAGCGCGGCGCCTTTACTGGTGCTCAAACGATGCGAAGAGGTCGCTTTGAGCAAGCTGAAGGTGGCACTTTATTCTTGGATGAAATTGGCGATATGCCATTCGATCTACAAACCCGTTTATTACGTGTATTGTCAGACGGTCATTTTTACCGCGTAGGTGGACATGATTCTTTGAAATCTAATGTTCGAGTGATTGCTGCTACTCATCAGAACTTAGAAACCAGAGTTGCAGAAGGTTTATTTCGTGAAGATTTATTCCATCGCCTCAATGTGATTCGTCTTCGTTTGCCATCACTCCGTGAACGTCGTGAGGATATTCCTTTGCTAGCTAGACATTTTATGCAAACTTCTGCAAAGGCATTAGGTATGGAGCCTAAACGTCTCTCCGATGATGCATTGCTTGCTATTGGTCAATTGCCATTTCCTGGTAACGTTAGACAGCTAGAAAATCTTTGTCACTGGTTAACGGTGATGGCTCCTGCACAGGTGATTGGTGCTCAAGATTTACCTCCTGATGCTGTTGTGATGGGGGCAGATCTACCTGAAGGCTCCTCAATCAGTCAGGTCAGCTCAACATTTAAATCTGGACATGCCAGTGATTGGGAGGCTGGTCTAGCTTTAGCTGCTAAACATTTACTTCAAGACGGCACTAGAGAGGTTTTTGACATTCTTGAATCCAAGTTTGAAAAAGCGCTTTTGACAGCGGCACTTGAAGTCACGCGTGGTCGTCGTGTTGAAGCCGCTGAGCGTCTTGGGATTGGTAGAAACACAATCACTCGCAAACTACAGGAATTGGGCATCGATTCATAGGAGCTGGGTTGGTTGTCAACTTTGACTGCCGAATGATCATTTGACGTTCATAATATAGTCTTTACATGACTCATTCTGTTCCTATGTCTTCTATTCGTATTGCTACCTGGAATGTCAATTCAATTAAAGTTCGCTTACCACACCTCTTGCAATGGTTAGCATCGCAAGAGAAAAAAGACGCACCAATTGATGCGCTTTGTTTACAAGAGCTTAAATTAACTGAAGATAAATTTCCTTTTGCGGAGCTAGACGCTGCTGGATACTTTGCGCTTGTTGCTGGCCAGAAGACTTATAACGGAGTAGCTTTGCTCTTACGCAAATCCTCTTTAGCGGCAACAGCTCAAGATGCTGAAACAGCGTTTTTATCACCAATTAAAAATAACCCTAAATTTGCTGATGAACAGCAACGTTTAGTTTCAGCCACAGTTGCTTTTAAAGGTAGAGCACCCATCAGACTTATTTCCGCCTATTTTCCTAATGGTCAAGCTCCCGGAACTGAAAAATTTGCCTACAAAATGGATTGGTTGGCAGGTCTGCATGATTGGTTAACAGAAACGATTGAAGAGCATCCTAGAGTTGCTCTTTTAGGGGACTACAACATTGCTCCAGCAGATGATGATGTTCATGATCCAAAAGCTTGGGAAGGTCAAAATCTTGTATCTCCAGAGGAGCGCGATGCTTTTTCTGGATTTATTGAATTAGGTTTTTACGATAGTTATCGTTTATTTGAGCAGCTACCTAAAAGCTTCAGCTGGTGGGATTACCGCATGATGGGTTTTAGACGGAATGCAGGAGTCAGAATTGATCACATCCTATTAAGTGATGAGCTTAAAAATGAATGTACCGCGAGCTTTATTGATAAAGTGCCGCGCGGATGGGAGCAGCCATCTGACCACGCTCCCGTCATCACCACTTTAGGCTAAACCACCGTGTCTAAGTAAGGCGTCAATCTGAGGTTCTCTTCCTCGGAATGCCTTAAATGACTCTGCTGCGGGACGACTACCGCCCACCTCAAGAATTTCTTGGCGATAACGTTCTCCCGTTTTAGCATCAAGGATGCTGCCGCTGAGTTTGGCTGCCTCCTCAAATGCCGCATAGGCATCAGCCGACAATACTTCAGCCCATTTATAGCTGTAATAACCGGCAGAGTAGCCGCCTGCAAAAATATGACTAAAGGTATTGGGCCATCTAGAGATATCTGATTGTGCAGTGACATGAATCGCATTATTAATTTGTCTAGATAAAGATAAAATATCGCTAGCTTCAGATTCATGCGGATTAAATGTGGAGTGAAGTCTCCAGTCTGTTAGAGAAAACACCAGCTGTCTCAAAGTTCCAAGACCATTCTGAAAGTTCTTGGCGGCAATCATTTTCTCAAAAAGATCTTTAGGTAAAGTGGCGCCTGTTTCAACATGCGCTGTCATTTTTTGGAGCACTTCCCACTCCCAGCAGAAGTTTTCCATAAATTGACTCGGTAGTTCAACAGCATCCCATTCAACGCCATTAATGCCTGAAACACCTAAAGTCCCGACTTGGGTCAGCATGTGATGAAGGCCGTGCCCACATTCATGGAACATGGTGATGACATCATCATGGGTGATAGTAGGTTGCTTAGTAACGCCATCAACAGTAACTGGAGGTGGGAAGTTACACACTAAATAAGCAACAGGTGTCTGAACTTCTCCAGTAGCCAAAACTCGACGACCTCTAGCATCATCCATCCATGCGCCACCGCGTTTGCCTGGTCTTGCATAAGGATCTAAATAGAAGTTGGCAATGAGCTGACCTTTTGAATTAGTGACCTTGAATGATTGAACATCCTTGTGCCATTTAGGCAATGAGTCTTCTTCGATCTTGACACCAAATAATGTTTGAATAATTCCAAATAAACCATTCAACACTTGGGGAAGTGGAAAGTATTGCTTGAGTTCATTTTCGGAGAATGAGTAGCGCTCTTGCTTTAATTGCTCAGATGCATAAGCCATATCCCATGGTTCAAGCTTTTCAATATTTAAATTTTCTTTTGCAAATGCTTGTAAATCATTCCAGTCTTTTAGGCCGTGAGAGCGTGCTCTTTTTGCAAAGTCTTCGAGAAATTGATCTACTTCGGAGACAGTTCTTGCCATCTTTGGAGCAAGGCTGAGAGCTGCATAATTTGCAAATCCCAACATTTTTGCTTCTTCATCTTTTAGCCTGAGTTGATCAAGCATGTTCTTGGTATTGTCCCATTCAGGTTTTCCATCACCAAACTTTGGCCCTAATTCAGATGCTCTTGTAATGTATGCCTGATATAGGATCTTTCTGAGTTCTCTGTTCTCGGAAAATTGCATGACAGGGAAGTAGGACGGAAAATGAAGGGTGAATGCCCAACCATCTAATTCTTTTGAGGCGGCAGTTTCCTTAGCCGCTGCAACGGCGTCTTCAGGAAGACCTTTGAGTTCTGAAGGATCTTTAATTAAATGAACAAAATGATCTGTTGCATCCAAAACATGATCAGAAAATTCCTTAGCTAACCTCGCTTGCTCGTCTTGAATATTGGCAAAGCGGGGTTTTTGCTCATCAGTTAATTCAGCGCCGCCAAGGCGAAAATCTCGTAGAGAATTTTGGATCACCTTTTGCTCAGCAAAATTTAAGGACTTAAATTCAGGGGAGTCACTTAATGCTTTGTATTTTTTGTATAGAGCAAGATTTTGACCTAAGCTACTCCAGAAAGCAGTCACTTCAGGGAGCATTTCACCATAGGCTTCACGAAGTTCAGGTGTGTCAGCAACACTATTTAAGTGGCCAATGATGCCCCATGATCTTCCAAGAGATTCCGTTGCATTTTCTAGCGGTTCTACCAATTCTTTCCAGGTGGTACTTGTATTAGAAAGAAGTGCATGATCAACAGCCTTTTGGGCGATTGTCAAAAGTTCTTGTATTGCTGGCTTAATGTGTTCAGCTTTTATGGCTGAGTAGTCTGGTAAGCCATGACCAAATGAGAGTAGTGGGTTTTTCATAGGGATATTATCTATCGAAAGCTAAAAAAAATCAGGCGCTTATTAAGAGCGCCTGATAGTTTCTCTAACAGCTAAAAATCTTAAGTTCTTTCGGCTGCCTCTAAGGTGTTCAGTAGCAGCATCGTAATCGTCATGGGGCCAACACCACCGGGGACTGGCGTAATCGCGCTAGCAACTGCTTGGACTGATTCAAAATCAACGTCACCACACAATTTACCATCCGGTAAACGGTTGATGCCAACGTCAATCACAACTGCGCCAGGCTTAACCATCTCCGCTGTAATCATTTTTGGTTTTCCAGTGGCCACAACTAAGATATCTGCTTCTTTAGTATGTGCTGATAGGTCTCTTGTTTTGCTGTTGCAAATAGTGACTGTTGCACCTGCCTGTAAAAGCAGCATGGCCATTGGTTTACCAACGATATTAGATGCGCCAATGACAACAGCTCTTGCGCCACGAACAGGGTAATCAATGCTTTCAAGCATTTTCATGCAGCCATAAGGTGTGCAAGGTCTAAATAGAGGTGCGCCAATCATCAATGCACCAGCATTAGCTACGTGAAAACCATCTACATCCTTTTCAGGTGCGATAGATTCAATCACTCGATGACTGTCTATGTGCTTAGGTAGTGGAAGTTGTACCAAGATGCCATGAATACTTTTATCTTGGTTGAGCTCGTCAATTCTTCTGAGTAGCTTCTCTTCACTTAAATCAGCTGGATGTCTTTCCAAAATTGAATGCATGCCAACATCTTCACAAGCTTTTACTTTGTTGCGAACATAAACCTGACTTGCTGGATCTTCACCAACTAGTAAAACAGCTAAACCTGGTTGAATACCTTTGGCAACTAGGGAGGCTGTTCTTGTTGCAATTTCGATTCTGATTTTTTTGGCTAAAGCGTTGCCATCGATGATTTGAGCAGACATATGAATTAAGAATTGGTTTCAGATAAGGCTAAGCGTAATAAATCTGCAACGGTGTTGACGTTGAGTTTTTCCATGATGTTGGCGCGATGAGCCTCAACTGTCTTAATGGAAATATTTAAGTCGTCCGCGATTTGCTTATTTAATCTTCCGGCCACAATACGTTCTAAAACTTGCTTCTCACGGCCTGTGAGTTTGCTCAAAAGATTTTGAGTATTCTTTTGTGAGTCTGCTTTAGCGTACTCAACTCTTGCACGAGACAACATTTTCTCAACGAGTGTTTTTAGCTCAGATTCTTTGAATGGCTTTTCGATGAAATCCACAGCACCTTTTTTCATTGTGGAGACCGCCATTGAAACATCACCGTGACCAGTGATGAAGGCGATAGGCATTGGGATACCTTCAGTCAAAAGACGTTCTTGAAGTTCTAAACCTGACATACCTGGCATGCGCACATCTAATATTAGGCATGAAACAGTTTCTTTGTCGTCACCTTGAAGCGACTGTAAAAATCTTTCAGCACTTGGCTGACATTTAACAGAGTAGCCATTGCTCTCTAGAAGCCAAGTTAATGAGTCTCTAACAGCCTCATCGTCATCTACGACATAAACGATTTCAGTTTTAGTGTTCATATTCTTTATTAATCCAGTGGAAGTAGTATTGTAAAGGTGCAGCCGGTGCTACTCTGATCTTTTTCATTGCTGTGATTAGTGACCCAAAGCCTGCCTCTGTGAGACTCAATAATTGATCGGCAAATATTTAAGCCAATCCCCATGCCGTCCTGTTTGGTGCTAAAAAATGGCTCATAGAGTCTTTCAAGGGCATCTTCAGGTATGCCTGGGCCATGATCAATCACTCTAATGCGCAGCATTTCGGGGCTAACTGTTTGATCAATATCCACTTTTATGGCGATGATCTTGGCATTTGGATTGTTGTTGGGACTTGTTTTAATTGCATCAATGGCATTTTTAAGCAGGTTCACAAGTACTTGCTGTATCAAAATCGGGTCCAAGGACACCATTGGTAAATGATCTGCAATTGAGCTGCTAAGCTGGACGCCATGACGTTGTGCTTCAATTTCAGCTAAGCCAACGGAGTCTTCAATAATGCTGTGAATATCACTGGTTTTACTTTGGGGCTGGCTTCTCTTAACAAAGCCCCGAATGCGTTGAATAATTGTCCCGGCCCTATGGGCTTGTGTTGTTGCCTTTTCAATCGCAGGAAGGATGTCCTTCTCTATATCATAGGCTTGTGTCGATTTGAGTCTATTAGCAATGCCTGTGCAGTAATTACTGATGGCAGCTAGCGGTTGATTAAGTTCATGAGCCAATGACGATGCCATTTCCCCCATGGTTGTTAAACGGCTAGAGAATTGCATTTTTTCTTCTTGTTGTCGCGCCAGTTCATCCGCATTTTTTCTTGCTGTTATGTCAGTTGCCACAATTAATTGTGCAAGGTGGCCGTCAACCCAAGAAATATAGCGCCTTCTAACTTCATACCAAGACTTAGAACTTTTAATTTGTATTTCTCTAAAATCTGAATGTGTTGGTGTTAATTCGGAAGCAGGTAAGCCTACAAAACCATCGACACTATCAATATCTAACTCATCAATGTCGCTAGGTTCAATTTCATGACCTGCTAAATCCAAGTGAGCTTGCGTTGTTATTCCAAAATGGTCTCGATAAAATTTATTGGCGAATAATAGCTGACCGCTTTGAAGCGATATCACTGAAACTGCAGCATCTAAGCTTTCCAAAACCGTTGTAAATCGTTCTTGGGCCAAGGCAAGTTCTTGTCTTGCCTTTACTGGTTCGGAAATATCAACAATTGAGCTGACCCATCCTACTTGTGTACCTTTTTCATCTATTAACTTAGAAACGAAGGTTCGAATATTGATGTCAATGCCATCTTTTTTTCTGAGGATTGCTTCAAAACCAGATTTTGGACTATTACCTGTTAATGCTAAGGCCATTTTTTTATTGAGGTCTGGAATCATTTCGTTTGGCCAAAACGGAAAGGGTGGTGCCATACCAATTAAATCTTCTTTACTCCAACCCACCATATCGCAAAAAGCCGGATTTACATAAGTAATAGTGCCTTGCATGTCATGTGCGCGCATACCAATGGTGATGGACTCCTCCATGGCGCGTCGAAAGTTAGTTTCAATCTGTAAATCTTTTTGTACTGCATATCTTTGTGTTGTTTGTTTCCATACCGACCATAAGCTCCACAAGACAAAGCCACTGAGACCAATCACTAACCAAAGTAGGGTTCGATAGGTGAGGTTGGTTGGTGGAGGATAGGCGCTGACATGAAGATTGAGTGGTGTTCCTAATTTATCTATCGTGACGCTGTGTTCTATCGATCGCCCACTTGTTTTTTTGGTGTTTGATGTTGCAATCTCCTTGCCATTGCTATCAACTAGTGAGAATCTATACAAGCCACTTAATTCTGTTGGAATCATGTGCTTGAGTACTCTTCTTGTTGAATAAATCACCGCTATCGTACCGATGACTTTCCCCCTTTGTATAACTGGGGTTACATGCCAAAAAATATTTTCTCTATCTAGACTTGCGCTATCTTTGTCATCAAAGTTGAATGTGAGAATTCGACCATATTCAGCCTTATTTGTTTCTGAAGATATCGCAACTAGTCCGGCTAGTTCTTTCTCAAGAGTTGGTTTTAATTTTGACCGCTCGAACCATTCGGGGTGATTTAATGCGACTGGAATATTCCACAATCTGTTTCGATCTTGATCAATCCACCTCAAATGAAGTATTTCAGGACTATCTTGAATGAGCGTTGTCGCTCTTCGTAAAAATGTTTCGGGATTTTGCAGTTGAATCATTGATGTGCTGATTTCTCTGCTGAGATCCAGAAGCAACTCTTCGTTAGAGTTGAAGCGCATCATGATGCGTTGTTTTGCGTAGGCTGTTTCTCTAAATAGCGTGTATTGCTGCTGGTTTTTATCCTGATAATTCAATGTCCACAGGATCAATGCCATCACGCTAGTGAAAATCACAATCGCCAAAATTGGAATAAACAAGAAGGTATACGACCTAGTTCTCTGATTGAGAGCTTTAGGAAGTAGTTTGTCTAGAAACTCTTCAAATTTTGAGGCAATTCTTGATATCAACTGTTATTTCTCATTGACTAGGGAAAACCATAGAAGACACGAGTTTAATTCGAGCCGAGAGTACGAGTTGTATTTATTTAGCTTCATCTGCTGCTTAGCAATAAAATTCCATATTATGAGAAAGATATCCGTTATGTGGTAAATAACTTGCTGCCTTTAGTACTGTTTTTTAGAATTTACACAATAAATAAGGGGTTTTATAGCCCACCGGTTAATGCTGGACAATGAGGAGACAAGAATGGCTGCAGGACAAGAACAAGTACCAGGCTCAATTCAAACGCAAGATATAGATCCAATTGAAACAAAAGAGTGGATTGATGCACTTAATGGCGTGATCGCCAAAGAAGGGGTTGATCGTGCTGCATATTTAATTGATGAGCAAATTTCTCATGCTCGCGTTAATGGTGTGGTTCAACCATTCCACGCTGAAACCCCTTACATCAACACCATCCCTGTAGAGCAGCAAGCTAAACTACCTGGCAATCACGAAGTTGAAGAACGCATTCGTGCGTACACTCGTTGGAATGCCATGGCAATGGTTCTTAGAGCGAATAAAGACACCAACGTTGGTGGTCACATCTCCTCATTTCAATCAGCAGCTACTTTATATGACGTAGGTTTCAATCACTTCTGGCATGCACCTTCTGATAAACACGGCGGAGACTTGGTGTTTGTTCAAGGGCACGTTGCAACAGGTGTTTATGCGCGTGCTTATATGTTGGGAAGATTAAGCGAAGAGCATTTAAACAATTTCCGTCAAGAAGTGGATGGTCAAGGTATCTCTAGTTATCCTCATCCATGGTTAATGCCTGACTTTTGGCAATTCCCAACTGTATCAATGGGCTTAGGCCCAATTATGGCTATTTATCAAGCTCGCTTTATGAAGTATTTGCAAGATCGCGGTTTTGCTCAAACTGAGGGCCGGAAAGTATGGGCATTCTTAGGTGATGGTGAAACTGATGAGCCTGAGTCATTGGGTGCCATTGGTATGGCCGGTCGTGAGAAGTTAGATAACTTATGTTTCGTTATTAACTGTAACTTGCAACGTTTGGATGGACCTGTTCGTGGTAACGGAAAGATTATTCAAGAACTTGAAGGTGAGTTCCGTGGTTCAGGTTGGAATGTGATCAAGTTGGTTTGGGGAACGCATTGGGATGCTTTATTTGCGCGTGATAAAAAAGGCATTTTGATGAAGCGTCTGGGTGAAATTGTTGATGGTGAGTATCAAACAATGAAATCCAAGAATGGCGCTTATGTTCGCAAGGTTGTATTTAATACTCCTGAGTTGCAAGCTCTTGTTGCTGATTGGAGTGATGAAGAGGTTTGGAATTTAAATCGCGGCGGTCACGATCCGTACAAGGTTTACGCTGCATTCCACGCTGCGAACAATCACAAGAATCAGCCTACCGTTATTTTGGCTAAGACCATCAAGGGTGATGGCATGGGTAGCTCTGGTCAAGCAATGAATATTGCCCACCAGGCTAAGAAAATGAATATTGAGGACGTTAAAGCCTTCCGTGATCGCTTTAAGATTCCTGTAGCAGATGACAAGATTGAAGAGTTACCACTTGTTAAGTTTGAAGAGGGTAGCGTTGAACTTAATTACATGCGCGAAAGACGTATGGAGTTGGGCGGCTATTTGCCTCAACGCCGAACTAAAGCTGAAAGTCTTGATGTTCCAAAGTTAGATACTTTTTCGCCTTTGCTTGAAGCTACGGTTGAAGGTCGTGAGATTTCAACAACAATGGCTTTTGTGCGCATGTTGAACATCATTATTAAAGATAAGTTAATTGGTAAGCGTGTTGTTCCAATCGTTCCTGATGAGTCTCGTACTTTTGGTATGGAAGGCATGTTCCGTCAGTTGGGTATTTGGAACCAGTTAGGTCAGTTATATACCCCGCAAGATCATGATCAGTTGATGTTCTACAAAGAAGATAAGCATGGTCAAATTTTGCAAGAGGGTATTAATGAAGCTGGTGCTATGTGTGACTGGATTGCTGCGGCAACATCCTATTCAACGCATGGCGTGCCGATGTTACCTTTCTATATCTTCTACTCCATGTTTGGATTCCAAAGAATTGGTGACTTAGCATGGGCTGCTGGAGATATGAGAAGCCGTGGTTTCTTGTTAGGCGGTACAGCTGGTCGTACAACCCTTAACGGTGAAGGTCTTCAACACGAAGATGGTCACAGTCATTTATGGAGTGGTGCAATACCTAACTGTATTAGTTATGACCCAACTTTTGCTTTTGAATTAGCGGTCATTATTCAAGACGGTATGCGTCGCATGATGACTAACCAAGATGATGTTTACTATTACATTACTTTGATGAATGAGAATTATGCTCATCCAGCAATGCCGAAAGGTTCTGAGCAAGACATCCTAAAAGGTATGTATAAGTTGACCAGTGTTGGTGATGCGAAAGCTAAGCAGCGCGTTCAATTACTTGGAAGTGGTACGATTTTCCGTGAAGTGATCGAAGCAGCCAACATGTTGCGTGATGATTGGGGTGTTGCTTCAGATATTTGGGGTTGCCCAAGTTTTACAGAGTTAGGTCGCGATTGGAATTCAACTGCGCGTACAAATATGTTGAATCCAACTAGCAAACCAGTTCTTTCTCATGTTGAAAAACTTTTGAAAGATACAACCGGTCCTGTTATTGCAGCCACTGACTATGTTCGTATGTTTGCTGAACAGATTCGTCCGGCTATTCAAAATACTGGCAAGCGTTACAGCGTTCTTGGAACCGATGGTTACGGTCGTTCTGATACCCGTGAAAAATTAAGACACTTCTTTGAGGTAGACCGTCGCTGGGTGACTGTTGCAGCTTTAAAAGCTCTTGCTGATGATGGCCAAATTGAACATGCCAAGGTTGCGGATGCTTTGAAGAAGTATGGTCTAGATCCTAAAAAACCTAACCCAATGACAGTGTGAGGATGACAAGATGACACAAGTAATCGAAATCAAAGTTCCTGACATTGGCGACTATAAGGATGTTCCTGTTATTGAGATCCATGTCAAACCAGGTGACCGAGTTGAAAAAGAGCAGTCTTTAGTAACTTTAGAGTCTGATAAAGCAACGATGGATGTTCCATCATCAGAGTCAGGTGTTGTGAAGGAAGTTAAGGTCAAGCTTGGCGACAATATTTCTGAAGGAACGATCGTAGTTCTATTGGAATCTGTTGACGTTGCTGCCTCTCAAGCTCCCGCTGTGAGTGCTCCAGCTACTTCATCAGCACCAGCACCAGCAGCAGCTGTTGCCTCTGTTGGTGGCTCTGTTGAAGTTAAAGTTCCTGATATTGGTGACTATAAAGGTGTACCTGTTATTGAGGTTCACGTCAAAGTTGGTGATCGCGTTGAAAAAGAGCAGTCATTAGTTACTCTTGAATCTGATAAAGCGACGATGGATGTGCCGTCTTCTGAGGCTGGCATTGTGAAGGAGCTTCGAGTAAAAATTGGTGACAGTATTTCTGAGGGTGATGTCGTTGTTGTTCTAGAAACTAGCGGAGCAGCTTCATCACCTGCACCTGTTTCTCCAGCTTCAGCTCCCACCCCTGTTGCTGCCGCAGCTCCGAAATCTTCAAGTCCTGCTCCATCAACTACTTCCGCACCTGCACCTGCTAGAACCGAAGCAAGTCCAGTTGGTGGTGTGAGTCATGCGAGCCCATCTGTTCGTAAATACGCGAGAGAGTTGGGTGTTGATGTGTCAAAGGTCATTGGTACTGGACCGAAGTCACGTGTAACTCAAGAAGACGTTCAGGCTTATGTAAAAAATATTATGACTGGTCAAGCTGCTTCACCTGCAGGCGGCCCAGTTCCTGCTAGTGGTGGTTTGAACTTATTGCCTTGGCCGAAAATCGATTTCACCAAGTTTGGTGAAATTGAAACAAAACCTTTATCAAGAATTCAAAAATTATCTGCCGCTAATTTGTCACGTAACTGGGTCATGATTCCAGCTGTGACTTATCACGAAGATGCTGACATCACAGAGTTAGAAGCATTCCGTGTTATGACGAATAAAGATAATGAAAAGCAGGGCATCAAAGTGACCATGCTAGCTTTCTTAATTAAAGCAGCCGTTAATGCATTAAAGAAATATCCAGAATTTAATAGTTCTCTTGATGGGGATGATTTGGTTCTTAAGAAATATTTCCACATTGCCTTTGCAGCTGACACACCTAACGGACTTGTTGTGCCTGTGGTGAAGAATGCTGACAAAAAAGGTATTTTTGAAATTGCCAAAGAGACAGGTGAGTTAGCAAAGTTAGCTCGAGAAGGTAAGTTGAAGCCAGACCAAATGCAGGGCGCTTCATTCACTATTTCATCATTAGGTGGTATTGGCGGCACTTACTTTGCTCCAATCATTAATGCGCCCGAAGTTGCTATTTTGGGTGTTAACAAAGCTTCTATGAAGCCGGTTTGGAATGGTAAAGAGTTTGTCCCTAAATTAATTTGCCCATTATCTTTAACTGCTGACCATCGTGTAATTGACGGTGCTTTGGCAACTAAGTTCAACGTTTATTTATCTGAACTTTTGGCCGACTTCCGTCGTGTCGTCTTGTAAAAGGAAATAGACATGGCAAAGATAGAAATTAAAGTTCCAGATATTGGCGACTTTCACGATATTCCAGTAATTGAAGTTCTCATGAAGGTTGGGGATAAGGTCGAGAAAGAGCAAGCATTACTAGTTCTAGAATCGGATAAGGCCACGATGGAAGTTCCTAGTGAGCAAGCTGGCACGATTCTGAGTGTTGCTGTGAAGATCGGTGACAAAGTAAATCAAGGTATGGTGATTGCCACTATTGAGGCTGGTGCTGAAGTTGCAGCAACGGCGCCATCTAAATCAGCTGTTGCCGAAGCTCCACAGCCAGCCAAGGTCGCTGCACCAGTTGCCGCCGGTTCTTATGCAGGCAAGGTTGATCATGAGTGTGACATGCTAGTTCTAGGTGCTGGTCCTGGCGGTTATAGCGCAGCTTTCAGAAGCGCTGATTTAGGGCTAAATACGATCATTGTTGAACGCTACGCAACCTTGGGTGGTGTTTGCTTAAACGTCGGCTGCATTCCATCTAAAGCACTTCTTCATACTGCTGCAATCATGGATGAAGTTAAAGCCATGGCTGCTCATGGTATTAGTTATGGTGAGCCTAAAGTTGAAATTGATAAGCTAAGAGCTCACAAAGAGAGTGTTATCGGAAAATTAACTGGTGGTTTGGCTGGTATGGCTAAAGCCAGAAAAGTTAAAACCGTTCGAGGTATTGGCCGCTTTTTAGATGCTAATCATGTGGAAGTAGATGTTACTGAAGGTAGTTCAAAAGCTATCACTGGTGCTAAAGAAGTGATTCGTTTTCAAAAAGCGATTATTGCTGCTGGCAGTCAGTCAGTGATGTTACCTTTCTTGCCCAAAGATCCGCGCATTGTTGACAGCACAGGTGCCCTGCAATTGACTTCAGTTCCAAAGAGAATGTTAGTCATTGGTGGCGGCATTATTGGTCTTGAAATGGCTACTGTCTACAGTACCCTAGGCAGTAAGATCGATATTGCTGAGATGATGGATGGCTTGATGGCTGGTGCTGATCGTGACTTAGAAAAAGTCTGGGAAAAAATCAATGCTCCTCGATTCGACAACATTATGTTGAAGACCAGAGCCAGCAAAGCTGAAGCAAAAGCTGATGGAATTCATGTGACCTTTGAGGGTGATAAAGCGCCATCATCACCGCAGGTTTATGACTTGGTTCTTGTTGCTGTTGGTCGAACACCTAATGGCAAGAAGATTGATGCTGATAAAGCTGGTGTTATTGTTGATGAAAGAGGCTTTATTCCAGTTGATACTCAGCTAAGAACTAACGTTGCTAATATTTACGCGATTGGCGATATTGTTGGCCAGCCTATGTTGGCGCATAAAGCTGTTCATGAGGCACACGTTGCTGCTGAGGTTGCTGCTGGCCATAAAGCATACTTTGATGCCAAACAAATTCCTTCTGTTGCTTATACCGATCCTGAAGTGGCTTGGGCAGGTCTCACCGAAGAACAATGTAAAGCTAAGGGTATTGCCTATGAAAAAGGTATGTTCCCTTGGGCAGCAAGTGGCAGAGCCATTGCTAATGGTCGCGATGAGGGCTTCACAAAACTTCTATTTGATAAAGAGACGCATCGCATTATTGGTGGCGGCATTGTGGGTACGCACGCGGGTGATTTGATTGGTGAAGTATGTTTGGCGATTGAAATGGGTGCAGATGCCGTTGACATCGGTAAAACCATTCATCCACACCCAACCTTAGGGGAATCTGTAGGTATGGCTGCTGAAGTTGCCCATGGTAGTTGCACCGACTTACCACCGCAGAAGAAAAAATAGCATCAACTTGCATCCTAAAAAGCTCTTACTTGTAAGAGCTTTTTTTACGCCTTCTATTGCAGCCTAATATGTTTTAGATGACTAACATAAAAAAACCCCCGCACAAGGCGGGGGTTGAAAAGGTACTTGCAGATATTATCTGACTGGGTACCGAGGAGACAACTTTTACTGCAACAATTCTTTACAGCCACTATGATGATCTATGTGGCTTGCATAGTTCTTACTTCTTACCGCGAGCTGCTTTAACAGCTGTATTAGCAGCAGCATTGAAGTTGTTTTGCGCTAGATCAACGGCTTGCTTGATAGACTTTTGAGTTGTCTCATAAGCATTGTTAGCAGCAGCCATAGCTTGTTTAATTGCTTGAACAGCAGCCTCTGAACCAGCAGGTGCATTCTTAGATAATTCCTCTACTAAACCATTCAAGTTACCGTTGCTCTTTTTCAATTGTGACTCTGTCACAGTTGTGAAAGTAGCTTGAGTTTCATTAGCGATGTCATAAAGGTGACGGCTGTAAGACATGATTTTTTCTGCTAAAGGCTGAACCATGCCAGCTTGCATAGCCATCAACGCTTGTGCATCACGCACTGATAGAGCTTGTTTAGCGTTATGAACGTTTTCGTTCAAAGATGCCTTTGCTACTGCCATATTTAATTCAACAAGCTTCTCAACACCTTCAAAAGCCTTATTTGTTAGGCTTAGTAGAGTCTCTAAATTAGCTTTGTTTGCTGCTGCGATTTGTTCTGGTGTTAATGTCATTTCAATATTCTCCAATGGTTAAAAGGTAGGTACAACATAATTGTTGCACTGCACAAATATAAGTATAGGGGCTAATAGGGGGAAGTCAAGCCCACATTATGAAAAAAGGGCAAAATTAGGCTGTGAAAGCCTATTACACCGATCATTTTGTCCTTCCGCTGCCTGCTGGCCATCGCTTTCCGATGGAGAAATACAAATTATTGAGAGATCAAGTCAGTAAAACAGCAGGTATAGAGCTACTCGAGCCTCGAGCTGCCAGCAATACCGACTTGATACGTGTTCATACTGAAGGCTATATCCAGGCAGTGTCGAGTGGCGGGCTCACTGCTGCCCAAATCAGAGAAATTGGCTTCCCCTGGTCGAAGGAAATGGTTGAACGATCAAGAAGATCAGCTGGTGCCACCATAGAAGCCTGTTTATCGGCCATACAAGAGGGTATTTCGGTAAATCTTGCCGGTGGGACACATCATGCCTATGCTGATAAAGGGAGCGGTTTTTGTGTATTCAATGACGCTGCTGTGGCTACGAAGTTTGTTCAAAATATAAAACCAACATCGGTAGCGATTATTGATTTGGATGTTCACCAGGGGAACGGAACAGCAGCACTTTTGGGTCAAGACCCGAGTTGTTTTACCTTATCTTTACATGGAGAAAAGAACTTTCCATTTAGAAAAGAAGCCAGTCACTTAGATTGGGGTCTTGCTGACGGTACAACTGATCAAGAATATTTAGAGACTCTTAATCAAGCTTTAGAGTATTTGGAAGCCAGATTTACTCCTGAATTAATTATTTATCTTGCTGGTGCTGATCCACATGAGGGTGATCGATTAGGAAGATTAAAGCTCACAACAGATGGTATGGCTAATCGTGATCGAATGGTTTTGGATTTTGCAAACAGTCATCAATGTCCAATCGCTATAGCAATGGCAGGCGGTTATGGTCATGATATTCAAACAACTGTTAGTGTTCATGCACAAACAATACAATTAGCTTTTGAATATCATCAAAAGCACAGGGCCAATACATGACTGAAAATCCGTGGGTACAACGACTAGCACCATGGATCGCTCCTATTTTTGTGATACTTTGGAGTACAGGTTTTATTATTGCCATTTATGGCATGCCGCATGCGGAACCAATGACTTTTCTTGTCCTTAGGTTTTCAGGTGTGGTTGTTTGCATGTTGCCGATTGTATTTTTATCCAAAGCACCATGGCCCTCACAATCTCAAGCACTTCATATTGCGATTTCTGGAATTTTCTTGCAAGCAGGTTATGTGGGGGGTGTCTGGGTTGCTGTCAAAGAGGGTATGTCAGCTGGGCTGGTTGCATTGATCGTAGGACTTCAACCTATCCTGACAGCTTGGCTGGCAGCATTGATTGCAGAGAAGGTGACCAGGCAACAGTGGCTTGGTTTAGTGATTGGTTTAATGGGTGTTGGTTTGGTTGTATGGACAAAGCTGTCTCTAATAGGATTAAGTTGGCTGTCTTTAGGTTTTGGGTTTTTTGCTTTATTAAGTATTACAGCTGGAACTCTTTATCAAAAAAAATACTGCGCACAATTTGATATTCGTACCGGTTCGGTTATTCAGTTTGCTGCTTCTGTACTAATTTGTGTACCACTTATGTTGATTTTTGACACCATGCAAATTGAATGGGTTCCTGAAATGATTGGTGCCTTGTTGTGGGGAATCTTTGCCTTATCAATTGGAGCCATCTCTTTACTCTTCATTCTTATTCGTAACGGTGAGACAACTCGGGTCACTAGTTTGATGTATCTAACACCCCCAACAACTGCTTTGATGGCTTGGGTCCTGTTTAATGAACCAATTACTTGGACAATTGTTCTGGGTATTGCTCTCACAAGCTCAGCTGTATTACTGGTTAATAAGTCAAATTTAGCCAAAATTGATTAAGAAAAGAGGTCTGATGGCTTATCATTCACATACATTAAGAAAACATCAATTATTGGGTTATTTTGACGACACACATGACACTTTCAAGTAAATTTCTACGTGCCATTTTTATAGGTTTGATATCGCTAACTTTGGCCTCACCTGTTATAGAGGCACAAGCTCAGGCGCAAACTCAAACCCAAAGTAAAGCAGCTAAAAGTAAGCAGGCAAAAGCACCTAAAAAGCAAAAAAAAGTAAGAACAACAACTACCCGTAAAACGGCAAGTGATACAGCAGACGAAAAGCGCCCATCTTTTGCATCTGCGATGGGTTTGCGTGGCAATCATGATTCCTTGAATTTAAAATCAAGTGTGGCCCTGATTGTTGATCGTCAAACTCACGAAGTTTTATTTGAGAAGAATGCTCATGCTGCATTGCCGATTGCTTCCATTACAAAGTTAATGACTTCTTTGGTTGTGATGGATGCTCAATTACCTTTGGGTGAAAATATTGTCATTCATCAAGATGACGTTAATACCTATCCTGGTAGAGCTAAATCTCGTGTAACAGAACATGCACAGATGACTAGGGAGCAAGCACTATTATTGGCTTTGATGTCATCAGAGAATAGAGCAGCTCATGCTTTAGGGCGCAATTACCCGGGTGGAGTTTCAGCATTTGTTGATGCTATGAATGCCAAAGCAAAAATATTAGGTATGAGTCAATCGAAATTTGCTGATCCTACTGGTTTATCCAGTGAGAATGTTTCAAGTCCTGAAGACTTAACTCGTTTGGTTGAGGCTGCATATCAGCACAAAGTCATCAGAGAATTTTCAACGCGACCTGATTACAGCATCATGATTGGTAAACGAGAGCAGAAATTCGTCAATACCAATCGTTTGGTTAGAGCTAGTGATATGGATATTGGTTTACAAAAAACTGGGTATATTTCTGCAGCTGGCCGTTGCTTGGTCATGCAGGCAAGGGTTCAAGGTCGTGATGTCGTGATGGTTTTCTTGGACTCTGTTGGCAAGCTTTCACGATTTGCTGATGCTGTTCGAGTTAAAGAGTGGTTAGAGAGTAATCCTAACCCAACGCCTATTCGTCGACTTTAAATTAATAATTATTATTTAATGGTTGGGCTAGATACTTTATAGCCCAAGCTTTTAGAAATCTGTACCGCAGTTTCTTTGAGTGATTTGAGCCATTCTTCTTGAATGCGCTCTGTGGGAGCTGATAAGGATAGTCCAGCAACTAGTTTGCCGCTATCGTCTAGGATGGCAGCAGCCATACAACTGACACCCATTTCTAATTCCTCATCATCTCTAGCATGGCCAAGAGTTTTAACTAATTCAAGTTCTTTCTCTAATTGAGCTGCGTCATGAATACTGTTTTGTGTATGACCATTTAAACCAGTTTTAGCCACGTAGGCTTTGATCTTTGCCGAATCATCATCGGCTAAAAATAATTTACCGACCGAGGTTAAATGTAATGGGGCTCGACCGCCAATCGCTCGAACAACCTGCATCCCTGAACGTTCACTATAAGCCCTGTCGATATAAACAATTTCATCACCTTGTCTAACAGATAGATTTACTGTTTGACCTGTTAGTTTGTGAAGCGCACGCATTGGAAGTTGGGCTGCCTCACGAACGGATAGACGGGCTTTCACAAGATTGCCTAATTCTAATAATTTAAGACCTAATCGATATGTTCCGCTATCAGCACGTTCAACTAGTCGACATGCAACCATATCGTTGAGGATTCGGTGCGCTGTTGAAGGGTGAAGTTCAGTTAACTCTGAGAGCTTTTTAAGACTCTCAGGCTCATCACTTTGGGCGAGGGCATCCAAGAGACACATCATTCTGTCTAGAACTTGGATAGCTGTTCTACTTGTCATGTCATTATTTTAGCCATAAAACTGGCTAATTGCACATTGTGAAACGACTTTATTCGTTTATTTTTTAAGTGCTGCAGCGCAATCAGCCACTAACTGCGGACCTTTATAGATAAGCCCACTATAGAGTTGAACCAAGCTAGCGCCAGATTCGATCTTGTCCTTTGCATCTTGCCCAGACAATATGCCACCCACACCAATGATTGGAAGCTGACCATTTAAGGTTTTTGCTAACTGTCGAATAACAGCATCAGAAGAAGCCTTAACAGGGGCTCCTGATAAGCCACCAGTTTCTTGGCCATGGGGCAGGTGGGCTACTGCCTCTCTGGCAATTGTGGTGTTTGTTGCAATCACAGCATCTATTTGATACTTGATGAGAAGTTCAGCAATATTTTGAATTTGATCGGCATCCAGATCAGGAGCAATTTTTAAAAATAGTGGAACTTGTTTTTTATAAGTGTCTGATAGTTTTTGCTTTTCAAGGGCAATAGCACTCAACAACAAATTAAGCTCATCTCCACCTTGTAGTTGACGTAAATTTTTGGTGTTAGGTGAAGATATATTGACTGTGATGTACGAGGCGATGTCATAAACTTTTTGCATGCAATGAATATAGTCATCTGCTGCTAATTCAATTGGTGTTAGCGCATTCTTTCCAATATTAAGACCCAGAATGCCACCTGATTGCCAGAATTCAGACTGTTTAACACGAGTTACACAAGCATCAACACCATCGTTATTAAAGCCCATGCGATTAATTAAAGCTTGAGCTTCTGGTAAACGAAACATGCGGGGTTGAGGATTGCCAGATTGGGCTTTAGGTGTCACTGTACCGATTTCAATAAATCCAAAACCTAAATTTGCTAGAGCATCGATGTGTTTGCCATCTTTATCTAAACCTGCTGCAAGTCCTACTGGATTCGGAAGACGCAAGCCACAGAAAATACGTTCATCGTGAGGAATCTTTTCTCGACTAAGAAAACCTAGGCCACATGCATGAGCCATATCAAGACTGCTCAGAGTTAGATTGTGAGCACGTTCAGCATCCATGGCAAATAACCATGGCTTAACAAAAGGGTAAAGATTCATTGTGACTTAATTGTTCTAATAGTTGGGTTTACTTGCCATTGGCTATCAAGCAATATTTCTAATGGCTCAAATTCAGCCTTATAAGACATTTTAGGGCTTTCTTCGATGTAGTAGCCTAAATATAAATAGGGTAAGCCTAAATCTTTTGCTTGTTGAAGTTGCCACATGATGCAGTAAGTTCCATAGCTGGCATTCTTAACGCTAGCATCATAAAAAGTATAGACAGATGAAAGGCCGTCTTGAATCATATCGATGATGCTAACCATCCTCAATTTTCCTGGCTCAGGATCATTGGGTCCATCTCTAAATTCTATTAATCGAGAATTCACTTTGCTTTGCAATAAAAATTGCTTGTACTGCTCTTGATCATCGCTATCCATGCCACCGCCAAGGTGGCGATGTTTTTGGTATTGCATGTACAACTGATAGTGCTCTTCAAAATATCCAAGATGACCAACTTGAACACTTAAACCATGATGTTTTTGAAAGGCTCTACGTTGGTAACGCTTGGCTTTAAAATGACTAACTTGCACTCTACAAGCAGTACAGGCTTTACAGCCATCACAGTAAGGTCGATAAGTGTATAGGCCGCTACGCCGAAAACCACTCGATACTAATTCACCATAAATATCAGCATGTATTAAATGGGTTGGTGTAGCTACTTGCGATCGAGCGAGGCGATTAGGTAGATAACTGCATTCATAAGGAGCTGTTGCATAGAACTGCAGGGTTGTAAAAGGAAGTTCCTTAAGTTTGCTCATGAATGTCTATTTAGCCAATAACTTAAAACATTCTTATTAAACCCCCAATTAGGATTATTTGCAGGACATTTTTCCTCGAGATGCTTTAAAAATAGTTCTCTGGGGATAGGTGCACCCCCAAGTGACGTTAAGTGTTCTGTTTCTTGTTGGCAATCAATCATCTCTATGTCTTGGTCAATGCACCAAGCGCATAGACTAGCTAGTGCGATTTTTGAGGCATTGGTTTTTTTGGAAAACATCGATTCACCATAAACCATCTGACCTATGTTGACGCAGTAAAGACCGCCAACTCGTTGACCTTGATGAAATATCTCTACGCTGTGTGCATAACCTTGCTCATGGATGGCGCCATAAGCATGCATGATGGCATGGGTAATCCAAGTACCATTTTGTCCATCTCTAGCTTGTGTTGCACAAGACAAAATCGTTTCATGGAAATTATGATCAACCTTAATTTCCCAATCTGCATCCATCAGAATATTTTTAATATCCTTTTTTAGATTGTGGCTAACTTTGAACTGTTTTGGTCTTAATACCATTCTAGGGTTTGGTGACCACCATAAAATGGGTTGGCCATCTGAGTACCAAGGAAAGATGCCTGTCCTATAAGCTCTTAGTAATTGTTCGGATGAAATCTCTTCGCTGATCGCAATAAGACCAGGAACCTCTGGGTCACTATCAGAAGAAGATGCTGGTGATGGAAATGCATCTTCGGACGATATCCAAGGAACACTCATTATGTTGTATATTTTCTATCGATACGATCGTCAAAGCCGACGTCATGTAGATGAGTCGCTATTTCATTGGCATTCACTAACTTGCCGGCGCTACGATCCGAGAAAAACCACTCTAAGGTTTTTGTGACAGTTGGAAAAGCAATATCTGCCCAAGGGATTTCTGACTCTGAAAATAATTGAACTTCTAAACTTTCAATACCTGCGCTAAATACAGGTTCTTGCATTTTTGCTAAATAAAAAAGATGGACTTGCTCTGCATGAGTCACATTGAGTAAAGAGAAGAGTGGGCCAACCTCAACATGAGCTCCTGCCTCCTCTAAAGTTTCTCGTTGCGCGCCCGCTTGAGTACTCTCATTAACTTCCAAGAAACCTGCAGGTAATGTCCAGAATCCTAATCTAGGTTGGATAGCACGTTTGCATAAGAGGACTTTTTCTTCCCATATTGGAATGGTGCCAACAACATTTCTTGGATTTTCATAGTGAATTGTTGTGCAAGAAGAGCAGACGAAGCGCTCTCTAGTGTCACCGTCTGGAATTTTGATTTCGACCCTTGCCCCACATCTTGGACAAAATTTCATTTTCTAGTCCTAATCCCTGTTATTGCTTAATTGGAATGATGCCACGTAATGCATTACATAGAATGACTTCTTCAGCGCGAATCACATCGCTTGGCAGGATGTCTCGTTCCAGGGCATTCATGGTTGAGTCCTTCAGCAAAACTGATCGCATCACGCCTGGAAGGCAGCCTGACGCAATAGGTGGGGTTAGCCATTGGCCATCTAGCTTAATAAAAATATTAGCTCTGCCACCTTCAGTGACATAACCTTTTTCATTCAGGAAGAGCGCATCAAAGGAATTTAGTTTTTCAGCTTTTTGCCATGCCTGATCATAAATGCTACGTTGAGTTACCTTATGATTTAAGTAACTATTGCTTGAACTCATTGTTACATCATGTGCAAATAAATCTTGAGCCCACAGCAATTTCATATTTTCATGAAGTTCATTCAGTACAAATACCTTTACTGATATGCTGCCATCATGACTAAGATCTAAGCGTAAACGGTGGGGTAGAATTTTTTCATTCTCAGGAATGTTTTCACAGCTTTGATGAATAGCCATTTCGGCGCTGTCCTTGATAAAAGGAATACTCAATTCATTGGCGGATTTAGTTAATCGCTCCAAATGCAAGTGTGTGAGTTGCGCTTTGCCGTGTTCTACGCGTATCGTTTCAAATAAACCCATCTTTGGTTCTAGTTGGTATAAAAAACCTGCCTTTGTTTGACACTCTTGCCATTCAGATTGGCTATCCGAATCAATAGTGATGCCGCCACCAACACCCATCCTAAATGTTTTATCTTTGTCGATCTCAAGAGTTCGAATAACAACGCTCATGCCGATATCACCCAAGATTTCTCCTTCAGGGCTTGGGTCAAACCAGGCAACAGCACCGCAGTACATTCGTCTTTCTTGATCCTCAAGATCTTGGATGATCTGCATTGTTCTCTTCTTGGGTGCTCCTGTAATAGAACCACAAGGGAAGATGGCTTGCAGCAATTCATTCAGATTTAACTGATCTTTGGCAGTTGATTCGATGGTTGATGTCATTTGTAGTACATCACCGTGTTGATCAACATGAAATAACTCTGGAACTTTAATGCTGCCGGGTTTTGATATTTTCCCAAAATCATTTCTTAATAGATCAACAATCATTAGGTTTTCAGCGCGATTCTTAGGATCCTTCTCTAACAGTGAAGCAGCGATATCCCCAACTTTTGCAGTGCCTTTCATCGGCTTCGTGATTAACTTCTGTCCTTGTTTGGCCAGAAACCATTCGGGGGAACAGGAAAGCATCCAACCATCCTGATCCTTGATGTAGGCCCCAAAAGGTCCGGGTTGTTTCTCTCTGAGTTGTTCATATAAAGCTAAGGGTGATCCAGTCACACTGCCATTAATTCGATAGGTAAAGTTGACTTGATAGGTCTCACCATCCCGAATTAATTCTTGTATAGCGTTGATCTTTTTCTTAAATGTATCTTCGTTAATACTTTTTGAAAGTTTGCTAATAAATGCATTAGTACTTCCGATAGCCCGACTTTCTTCCAGTGTTATCTCTTCTTGTAACCAATGATCTACCTGTTGTTTACTAAGTTTGTGAAGTGAATCAAATACCCAAGCTTTTACCCAGGGTGTCGGCGACTTTCTTGGAGTGAGCCCAACAAGATATTCACCCAATTCATAACTAAAGCAGGCCACTACATATTTTTGGGAGGTAATTGCAGTTTGTATTTGATTGAGAGCTGACTCAAGGCTCATTGAATCATGCGCTTGAATGAACTGACTAGCAGATTGATATAGTCGACTGGTCGGTTGCTCAATGGGACTATGAGCATCATCTAGAAGAATGCTACAAGAGAGATGCTCATGGTGATTCATGATTATTTACTAATAACTGTAGCACTCTGAATCAAAATGGTTTGAACGGGCACATCAGTAAAAGGACCCTGTCTTGTTGTGACAGTTTTTTTGATCTTATCAATCGTTTCTGTGCCTTTAATAACTGAACCAAAAACTGCATAGCCGTGTCCATCCGGTCTTGGGTAATCAAGATTTTTATTATCAACAACATTGATGAAGAATTGAGCTGTTGCTGAATCAGGATTACTTGTTCTTGCCATAGCGATGGAGTAATTCATATTCTTTAAACCATTATTTGATTCAAGAGGAATAGGTGGGTTCGTTGGTTTTTGTTGCATGTCTTTTGTAAAGCCACCACCTTGAACCATAAAGTTGTTAATAACGCGGTGGAAAATAGTGCCGTTGTAGAAGCCGCTTTTCACATAGCCCAGAAAATTCTCAACAGTTTTGGGTGCTTTTTCTGGATTTAATTCAACAGTAAAGTCTCCAGCACTGGTTTTAAATTCGACAAGAGGGCCAGCAAAGGTCGCGCCCGAAAGAGTAATAAGTAGGGAAGCTAGTAGTTTTTTCATTTGAATTTGTTTGAATAGTTGGGCAACAAAGTCCTAAGTATGCCAAAGAAGCCCAGAAAAGAAAAAACCCCTTGAAAATCAAGAGGTTTTTAGATGTTTGGTTGCGGGGATAGGATTTGAACCTATGACCTTCGGGTTATGAGCCCGACGAGCTGCCAGACTGCTCCACCCCGCGTCTGAAGAATGAAACTATATCAGGTAAAACCCTAAATAGCAAGGTCAATACCAAATTGGTGCCATCCTGGCTTACTTTTTGCGGAAGTCTGGTGAAGGTATTTGAATACCTTCTTGATCAAAAGCAGTCTTTATACGACCTAAAAATTCACGTCTAACGGGATTTTGTTCCAGGGCAACAACTTTTATGCGCGATTTAATGATGACTGCAAAGTCCCCAAGTTGTTCAACACCTGCTATCTCAATCACCTCCAAAATATGTTTTTGCCAAACTAGATCGTTTTTTAGTTCATCCCCAACTCGACGAATGACCTCATATACGTGATCAAGATTTTCTTTATAGGCAACTCCGATATCCATAACGGCGTAGGCAAACGTTCTACTTTTGTTTGTCACTAGGGTGATTTGACTATTGGGTATGTAATGAACTGCACCTTCATAATCTCTTAATCGGACGTATCGGAGAGTCACCTCTTCAACAAGGCCTGTCTTACCACCGAGCTCAACAGCATCACCTTCTCTAATCTGATTTTCAATCAGCATGACAAAACCAGTGAAATAGTCTTTAACTAAACTTTGCGCACCAAAACCAACAGCAATACCTGCAACACCAGCTGTCGCTAGAATGGGGGCGATAGAAAAGCCTAGGGCTGACAATGCCAACATAATTGCAATTACCCAGATCAGTAGAGCCACAATATAGTTACTCACTCGAGCTAAGGTTTTAACCCTTTTTTTCTCTTCAATGCTTGGTGAGTTGGCTCTTAAATGATTTTCTAAGGCTTTAAGAAGTTTATTGCTAACAATCTTGATAATCACGGCGATGATCAGTATCAAAAGTACCTGTATGCCGCTGATAATGAGTTCTATCCAGTTTTCTAGATAAGATAGGTTCAGATTCTGAAATAGTTGTTGTAGTGCTTTATTCATAGTTAAAGTATAGGGCTTGTTGTTTATTTGATTAAAGCCTGATCTTTATATTGCATTGCAATAAGCTAGGCATATAATCAAAATCATGTTTTTAAAGGGAGTACCCGGTGACCATTAGCGACCCAATCTATTCGGAATCAGCGTTGTTAAAGCCAGTTGAGCTACATGGTCATGACCACCATAAGAAAGGCAGTATGGCTGCCTTGGTGCTTGCTGCAATTGGCGTTGTTTTCGGTGATATTGGTACTAGCCCACTTTACGCTTTAAAAGAATGTTTTAGTCCTGAGCACGGCATCCCATTCAGTGAGGCCGCTGTTTTTGGCATCATTTCTATGATGTTTTGGGCCATTCTCTTAGTTGTTACATTTAAATATGTGTTGTTTGTGATGCGTGCAGATAATAAGGGTGAGGGTGGCGTTCTTTCTCTCATGGCTTTGGCTTTGCGATCACTTAAGAATGGCAGCACATCTTACTTGACCGTCATGATGCTAGGTATGTTTGGCGCATGCATGCTTTACGGTGAATCTGTTATCACGCCAGCTATTTCGGTTTTATCGGCTGTTGAGGGTCTAGAAATCGCCACGCCGGAATTAAAGCGATTTGTTATTCCTATTACTCTGACAATTTTGATTGCCTTATTTGTTATTCAGAAATATGGTACTGCCGCCGTGGGCAAATTTTTCGGCCCGATTACTTTAGTTTGGTTTATTTCACTTGCAGCTTTGGGTGTTTATAACGTTTTAGATAACCCTGAAATTTTTGCAGCGGTTAATCCAATCTACGCTATCAACTTCATCTCTGAACACACCTTGATGGCTTATATTGTGATGGGCTCAGTTGTGTTGGTTGTCACCGGTGTTGAGGCACTCTACTTAGACATGGGCCATTTTGGTAAAAAGCCAGTGAGATTTGCCTGGTTATTTTTTGTTTTACCAAGCTTGCTAATTAACTACTTTGGTCAAGGTGCTTTGCTTTTAGCTAACCCAGAAGCTATTAAAAACCCGTTTTATCTTATGGTTCCGGAGTGGGCTTTGTGGCCGATGGTTGCGTTGGCGACTGCTGCCACTGTAATTGCATCTCAGGCTGTTATTTCTGGCGCCTACTCATTGGCTAATCAAGCGATTCTATTAGGCTTCCTTCCTAGAATGGGTATTCGTCACACTTCTGACGATGAAAGAGGTCAGATTTATATTCCAGTGGTGAACTGGTCTTTGTTAGTGATGGTTATTTTTACTGTGATTGAATTTAGAGAGTCAGGTAACTTGGCCGCTGCATATGGCATCTCAGTGACAACAACCATGCTGATCACCACTATCTTGTTAAGTATCGTGATGAGACGAGAGTGGCATCTCAATCCAATTGTGATTGTTTGTTTAATTCTTTCATTCTTGGTTTTAGATTTGTCATTTTGGACAGCTAACTTAATTAAGATTAAGGATGGCGGTTGGTATCCCTTAATGCTTGGTTTGGTTTGTTTCCTTTGTCTCATGACTTGGTACAAAGGCCGCAAATTATTAAGAGAACGTATTGTTAAGGATTCAATTCCATTAGAGCCATTTGTTCAAGGTCTCTTAGGTCACCCACCTCATCGTGTTGAGGGCACGGGTATTTTCTTAACAGCGCATGTGGACTATGTTCCAGTTGCGATGTTACATAACTTAAAACACAACCGAGTTCTTCATGAAAGAGTCTTCTTTTTGAAGTTAAGTACTTGGGATGTGCCTTATGTGAATGACAACGAACGTCTCACCATGAAAGATATGGGGGGGCAAATTTACTTGGTTCGTGCGGTGCATGGATTTAAAGAGACACCAGATATCAATAAAGTACTTGCCCTAATCGAGGCTCAGTATCAGATTAAATTTGATTTGATGGAAACATCTTTCTTCTTAGCAAGAGACACGGTTGTACCTTCTAAATTGCCGGGCATGGCTTTATGGAGAGAGCGTTTATTTGCCTGGATGTTCCAGAATGCCGCTAAACCTTCCGACTTCTTTCAGATCCCTACTAATAGGGTTGTAGAGTTGGGTGCCAAAATTGAAATTTGATAAATAACAGGGGTTTTAACCCCTGTTTGATGAATAGCTTATCCTAGAGCCTATGATTTCAAAAAGTCTTCTATTGACGATCTTCTTTTCAATTGTTTCCTCAGTATGGGCTGGTCCGAGTGAACAGTCTGAATTGGATGACATTGCTGCTCGACAAGAGCAGCTGAATCTCAAGCGAGATTGGGCTAAATACCGCTTAGAAAAAAGTCAGCATGATTGTTACGACAAGTTCTTTACCAGTCGTTGCTTGGAAAAGGCCCGTCTGCTACACCGTCAAGAAATTAAAGAGATTCGTGCTCAAGAAGTCCCGATGCATGATCGTGAAAGGGCGCTCAAAGCTATCTTAAAAGATGAGCGTGATGCGCAAAGAATCTCTGAGCGTGAGGATGCTGCTAAAGCTGAAAAACGCGCTGACAACGCCAGAGCTTTTGAGCAAAAGCAAAAAGATGAAGCTAAACGTCAAGCTGACCTCGAAAAAAGGCGTGCAGATTCTGAAAACCGCGCTAAAGAAAATAAGAAAGCCACACCTTTCTAATGGCTAAAGTGAAGTCTGTTTATGTTTGCCAGTCTTG
>JACCDJ010052448.1_pt1 | contig 29502 bp, 28 predicted proteins | sample 7444481 | NCBI WGS metagenome assembly JACCDJ01 (sample SAMN15323435, study PRJNA562643) | freshwater metagenome | isolation source: river surface water | place: USA:Blue River Watershed | collected 2017-08-15 | reverse complement strand
GGCGTTGTCAGGTAAACTTTCCCAAGCCGCACTGAAGCCCGACGCCGAAAATTCATGCCGCTGCGGCGGACGCGGCGGCCCACTCGGCAAAAGCTGCCGATCGGAAGTCGCGCATTGTTTTCCTGGAAGTGAGGTGGCGCTGGATGGCGAAGGTGTTGTAGATCGCGGAGTGGGTTGAAACGAAGCGCTGGGCTTGGCCTTGGGACTTAAATCGCTGCATCTTTCGCTCCCTTCGCCGGACGGGCAGATGTGAATTTTCAGCCCGATTGTTCTCCTGCAATCCACCCGGATGGTGTCGCTCGAGGCAGCCGAGTTCGCGCATGGCGGCCTTGTAAGATCGAAGGCCGTCGGTGACGATCTTCTCAGGTTTGAAGCCTTGCTTCTTTAGCAGTTTTCTCAGCAATTTCAGCGCTGCGGCCTTGTTGCGGCGCTTCTGAACCAGGACGTCGAGAACCTCGCCTTCCTTGTCGACGGCTCGCCACATGAACATGCGTTTGCCACCGATCCGGACAACCATCTCGTCGAGATGCCATACGCAATCGGGCCGGCTGCGCCTGCGCCGGATGTTCGCCGCAATCGCTGGTCCGAACTTGTTCGCCCAGCAGCGAACGGTCTCGTAGGTCACATCGATTCCACGCTCTGCGAGCAGGTCCTCGACGTCCCGCAGGCTCATCGTGAAACGGAAATACAGCCAAACTGCATGGCAGATGATCTCTGGTGGGAAGCGATGGCGCTTGAAGGAAAGGGGCTTCATAGCCCGCTGTTTAGACACGAAAATTCGTGAAGTGGAGACGAGTTGCGGTTAGACTGACAGCACCGTCGGTCACCTTTGGAGAAGATCATCAAGCCGGGGCGGTTCACGGCTTGATTGTCCTGATCCGACGGCGAGCCAGTGGCGTCGTGACTGACTGATGCTAGGAAAAATATGCGTAATTGATTGGGTGCAATCGTATCGGAGGTTTAAGATAAAATTTAAAGACACTACTGCCAGCTACCATAGGTCGATCTGTATCGCCCCAAAAACTGCTCCGGCAACCATCCCAAGTACGCATAGTACAAGATTCAGTGAATTAACTTCATTTTGCCCCGAACCCTGCATCAGAAACAATGTTATGTTTTCCGGAAGCGGATCATGAGAACTTCTCTCTTTCCGGACCTCGGGCGCAATGTCGTTGCGCTCAGTCGTCATAACCATCTCCAAGCGTCAGTGAAACTGATCTTGCATTGGCGCAGTCGGATCAGACGAAGAGTTCCGATATGCTCCCATCATCAGAAATAGCACACACGCTATGGCAAGAAGTATTGTGAATACAATCAGACCAGGCTGATATCCGCCAAACTTCGTGAAAAACATGCCGAGAAGTAGTGGCCCAGCGCTGTTAGCCAGCATAAACGAGCCAAAAAGCGCTCCGAATATTTCGCCAAAACTTTTAATTGGGAAATATTTTGAAACCAGAAATCCAATAAGATCGGCTTCCACGCCCAAACCAAACCCAATGATGAAAGCCGCAATGAAGTAATACTGAGGTTCAATGCCGGATATGATAAGACCTAAGCCGCCGGCCATCGCCGCAACAAAGGCAACTGCTACGCCTGGGGCCCAGAATCTGTCGAGAAGAATGCCCCCAACCAAGCGCCCCAAAATTGTCGCTAGCCCAACCCAGATTATGACCTGAGAGGCGCTTTGCGCATCGATTCCACGATCTGAAACCATGGGAACCAAGTGCGCGATTACACCATTAGCGCATAGGGCTGTAAGGCTTAGGCTGGCAACCATTAGCCAAAAGACACGATCCGCCAAGTACGGTTTGCCCGTTTCCCTAAATTGTTCTGGCGCAACCTCATTTTGCTCGAGCCCGACCTTGGGAATTGTGAGGAAAACCGAAAGGCCTGCAACAGCCCAGACAGTAGCACCAAGAAATCCGTATCCAGCTCGCCAGCCATGCTGGCTAACTACTGACTGCAGGATCATCGGCAAGATCGCCGCTCCGACTCCGATCCCCGTTAGACAGCATGCGAGTGCAAGCCCCCTTCGCTTTTGGAAACGCATCGAAATGAGCTTGACGAACGGCAATGGGGTATGACCTGCAGCGACGAGACCTGTCATGAAAACCAAGCCCCCAAGCAACCATACCGAGTCCGCGAAAAGACCTGTGAGTGCGAGCAGCGCGCCGAAGCCTAGAATCGAGAGAAGCGAAAATAGTCTTGGCTCAACGCGATCCGCTATCCGGCCTGCGAACGGGAGTGCTAAGGCGGTGGCCAGTAGTCCCATTGTCAGGATTAGGGATGCGAAGCCTCTCGATATGCCGAATTCTGCCTCAATCGGCTTCAGAAAGATGCCGAACGTAAACTGCATGACGGGGCCATTGCCGACAAGCAACGCGATGGCAGCGCCGGCAACGATTCGCCAATCTGAAAGTGCTTCCTGACGCATCGTTATTGCTCCCTGTTCAAGCCAAACAGGCCTGTGGCGGTGTCTTCAAAGATGCGATGCAACAGAGAGGGATCGGTCACAGTTGACCTCACCATTTCTGCCGAACCGCGAGGATCTTCATAAGGAAAGTCACCTGCGAACATGATACGATCGTTTTGAACGTTCTCCAGGCACAGCCGCAGGGCCGCAGGATCTTCCATGCCACTCGTGGTGATCCAAAAATTTCGATTGAAGTAGAAAGAAGGCAGTTCTTTGATTGGATTGCCATTGCCGAGCGAAGCCTGGAGTTTGTAGCGATTATCAATGCGCTTCATCCAATAAGGCAGTCCTTCCCCAAGGTGGCCAAGGATGATGCGGAGGCCGGGGAATTCGTCGAGGCGACCCGACATGATGAGGCGCATGGCGTGCAATCCAGTCTCAGCCGCGAAGCCCCATCCGGCGAAGAATAAGCCATAATCCACGTATGGCTGCTCCATACCGGGCGAGGGCTCTCGCGGATGAAGATAGATCGGCATGGAGTATGCTTCAGCGGCTGCAAGAAAATCCCGGAATCGTGGATCGTCCAGATAGAGCCCGGCTGTGTGAGAATTGACGATGACACCCTTCAGGCCCAGCTGAGTAGCTCCTCGTTCCACCTCTATGGCAGCTTCCTTCACGTTGAGCGGATAGACGGCTGTCAGGCCGGCAAATTTGGACGGGTGGTTCGCAATTGCCTCGGCCAAGATATCATTGGCTTCGCGTGCTAATCCGACGGCAACATCGGCGCCCAACGCCTGAACACCAGGGGAGGTCAGCGAAATCACCTGGCGGTCAACACCATGCTCCCTCATCTCTTTCAGGCGCCCTTCACCGAGATCAAGCAACCTCTCTTTAAGGTAGGCGGACTGGGGGGATTCCCCGAACACCGTTTTGGCCATCAGCTCCAGAGACCGGGATAAACCAGGCTGCCCCACCAACTCCTTCGTTCGCTTGTAGATCTCCGCGGTGCAGAAGGCTTCCTCGGTAGCTATCACTTCAATTTTATGGGGCATCGGCAGACCTATCTGAACTTTGGATTTTAAAGTGTGGCAAGCAATTGCTGAAGCCGGTTTGATGACAGATCCGCTGCGTTTGGATCATGAGTTGGAGCATCAAGGGTGCACCATCCATGCTCTGCGTTACGAATGATCACATCGATCTTAGTGTTTGGCCCCGCCGATGCCGCAAGTGTATTCTTTTGCTGGGGATCACGCTCATCATCGTTTCGCGCTATCTCGAAAAGATAGTTGCAGGATGTCTTCGCTATCTGGAGGTGGGGGCTCATTGGCGATGGATTGATCAGACCAAAACCATGAAATGACCCCACTGCCTTTACGATCGTCGGCAATGCGGAAGCGGTATACAGCGCCCAAGCCCCACCAAGGCAGTAGCCGATTACACCCACAGCACGTTTGCGGGCGACGAAGCGCTGCTTCGTCAAAAAATCGACAAATGATCGGGAGATCGATTGGATCTCAAGCGGCCCCATGGATGGCATCATGGCCTTGAAACGCGCTTGTCCTGCCTCTGTGCGCCATTCGGCGAACGTGCTGAAGACTGGTAGTGGGCTCACACGAAAGTAGATGTTCGGAACGAGAACGACGTAACCCGCGGCGGCTACGCGGCGCGCCATTTCCTGATAGCTCGGTCTCAAACCGGCGACATCTGGCCAAAGCAGTACTGCCGGGTGGCGGCCGGCAGAAGGACGCACGACAAAAACCTCAGCCTTGCCGAACTCGGTCTCGACCTCTGTCATGCCCTCGGTAAGCCTCGGGCTTCCAGCGAGCAACTTGCCTGGAAAAGCCGACCATGCCGCCAACCCAAGCCCTCCTAGAGCCACATTCCTGCGACTAATGAGAAGGGGACTTTGTTCGGACAGAAAATCTTCGTCAAACTCGCACATAAAACCACCATGCAAAAAGGAAGGCTGGGCCACACAAGTGGCCCAGCAGGGAGAGCTAGATCTTCTTGGATACCCGCATGCCGAACAGACGCGGGCTTCGCAGCTGATTATAGAATGTTCCAGGCTTGCCGGGATTTTGAATCGAATTGGAATAGATCAGACGATTCTGGATATTGTTAATATAGGCAGCGATCGAGAGATCACCCTGGCTATTGCTCCACGTCAGGTTGGCGTTCGACGTCCAGTAACTATCCTGCCGAGCGATATTCATAAAATCGACGGACAGAAAGCGGGATGACTCAATTCGGTTGTCGAGACCGAACCGGAGGTTGCCCGCGCTGCCTAGTGAGAATGTCTTTTCCAGGCCGAGATTAAGGGTCCACCGCGGCGCATTGACCAGCGGCTTACCGGAGCAATCGACATCGTAGATCCTGGCGAGCGGAAGCGCTGCAGTAAGACCAGTGAGCGTCGACGTGCAACCATTTACCGGAGGGGGACCGGCCACGGGTGGCTGACCAGGTTGACCTTGGCCCGGGTTCGAATAAGCCTGATACTCGAACCTCTCATAGTTGGAATGCAAGTACTGGATGCTTGCAGTCGCTATGAATGTCGGGTCGATCTTGGCGATCAAATCGACCTCAGCGCCGTAAATGGTTGCAGCCCCTGCGTTGGAAGTCCGGAATACCGGACCATAGATTGCATTTTGGCCGACCGTTGCAACCACCACCGGAGCGAGGTGCGAAATCTGCTGGTCTTTGTAGTCCCAGTAAAATGCCTCGGCGTTGAGCTGAATCGTGCCGCCAGCGAACCGGTTCTTTGACCCGACCGTGTATGCGGTAAGCTTCTCGGGCCTTGAGTAATTGGATCCCAAGGCAGCAAAAAGCACGCCAGATTTAAAGCCCGTCGAGGCTGTCGCATAAAGAAGTGACTGCGGCCCCACGTCTGCCTCGACACCAACTTTCCAGGTCGTCGCAGAGAAGGTTACATTAGTCAGAGCATCTGTACGGATATCCCCAATGATCGGCCGGAAAAGAGGGAAAGCCGGATCAACAAAACCGAAGAATGGATAGCTGTGAGCCTCCGTAACCTGCTTCTTGCGATCTCTTGTGTGTCGCGCACCCGCTGTCAGCCGAAGAGAAGGCGAAAGCGAATAGGTCGCTTCACCGAAGACCGCGACACTATTGGTCGAAAGATCGGCATCCCTGCGAGAGCCGTTATTGGCTAGATTATAAAACTCTTTCGCCTTCACATCTTCGCCAAAAAGATAGCCGCCAAGGACCCATTTAAGTTCCGGTGTTTGATTTGAAAGGCGCACCTCAAGCGAGTGTTGGTCAGAATCCTCAGTAACGGAGATTGGATAGCCCGTCGTGTAGCTCAGGAAGTTAAGTTTCGTGTTCCGCCAGGCAGCAATCGCTGTCAGGGTAGCAAAACCGAGGTTGCCGTTCGCATTTGCAACCGCACCGTAATAATCATTGTCCAGGAATCCGTCCGCTCCTGCGCGGTTTTGCGGAACAGGGAAGGAAGGGGAACGAGCGAGATATTCGGCCACGACTGCCGGATCACTTGGGCCAAGCCGACGCTTTCCGGCCAACAAGGGAACAATGGTGCCGCCGGGTCCTTGGCCGCCAACGTGGCCATAGTCGAATGCGAGGTTGAAATCGAAATCGCTGCTCGGGTTAATACGGAACTGCACCCGCATTGCGCTAGTGTCTTCGTCGTCATAACCATCGCTATAGTAGCCATCGTGCTTCGCAAGCTGGCCCGACACGCGCAATGCCATGCTCGAGGCAACGGGAAGGTTCACTGCTGAGCTGATTTTGAGCGTATCGTAGTTACCATACTCAGCATTGAGGAAAGCACTCGCACCCGACAAGGAAGGCCGCGCGGTTACAAGATTGACCGCGCCGCCAGTAGAGTTACGTCCAAAAAGGGTCCCCTGCGGTCCTTTTATTACTTCAATCCGTTCTAAGTCATAAAACACAGCCGAAGGTGCGGCAGGGCGCGACAGGTAGACGCCGTCGAGATTGAAGGAGACCCCCTGCTCTGCGAAGGCGTTGGCACCAAAAGTGCCAATGCCGCGGAGGTATATCTGCGTGTAAGCCGTTGCCGGGGCGACCTGCAAGGCGGGAACCAGCTTGGTCAGCTCAGTTGCTTGCGTAACGCCCGAACGCGTGAGGGCCTCCCCAGTCAACACGCTGACCGGAACCGCAGCTTTCTGTAGTGGCTCGGCGCGCTTCTGCGCAGTAACAATGATCTCTTCAACTCCGCCATTCTCTGCCGGAGTTTGTTCTTCTGCAGCCATTGCGGGCGTAGCAAGACATAGCGCAAGCAGAGAAGTGCCGGATAGACAAGACTTGAGCATCGACTTTATTCCTCCCTTTAATTTACAATGAATTCTTGTGTGGATCCCCCAGCGCTAAGGCTTTGGAACAGCATCCCGCTTCACGCCTTCCAGTTCAGGTACGTAGTGAAGATGGCAAGCGACGCAGGCATCGTTGATTGCGCTGCTTGCTGCACTGAACCGCTGAAAATCCCTCTTTTCGGCAGCAGTCGAAGCATCGTTTGTCACTTGAAGCAGGCGGGCTGAGAACTCCGTCCATTTGGCATCGACTTTGTAAGCCGGGCTGCCGATGATCGAGGCTAGCTCAGCCATAGTCATGGCATCACTTTCAGCGTTGAGCCAATCGGCGTCGGACTTTGGGGCTAGCGACCTAAACCCGTTCGCGTCGCTGATCTCTTCAGACCATGCCCAGAGCTGCTCGGCATTTCGCTGAACAACGTGACCCATGAACTCCTTCAGCGGCCGCACCCCGGGGTCGGCAGATCCCCTGGACTCCGTCACTTCCTTTTGGTCGGCAGTCTTCGGCGGCTGAGCGTCGCACGCTGTGAGACTAAGCCCGATCAGAACGGCTCCTATATGACGCATGGGCCTTTTGCCTCCCTTGGCAATGTTGTCCGCATTCAGCGACAGTTGGGGTATTTCTCTTCATCAACCGCGCTGCCGAAGGCCGGTGGCTCACAACCGGAAGCGACGCGTTCGAATGGAGGAGACCAATCCATTGAATTGATCATCATGGCTCGAATCTGGACAGCACCAGCTTCACCCGATCGCTTTTCAAGCACGGTGAGCGCGCGGATATAGCCGGAGGCTCCGCCAGGGAATGCAAAGGGTAGTGGCTGGAAAAGCACCAAGCCATTTCGGCCGAGCGTTCGGACCGTCAGGTGGGGCCCATCCACCAATTCTGGCAATCGAGCGTTCGGACGAAGAGTTGCATTCGCTCTCGTCTCACGTCCCTCGACGTAACCGCTGCCATGGGTAATTGTGAAATCTGTCGCGTAGAGAGCTTTAACCTCCGAAGCGCTGCCAGTTCTGACTGCAGCGCCGAATACGGCGCGGAAGCGATTTGCCGTAACCAGGTCTGGCAGCGTTCCTTGGCCAAAGACCTGGTTGGTACGGCCCCAGAATGCCTCCCAGGTCAACGTCGAGGCAGCGTTGGTGGCTCTTGGCTGAATTAGTTCGAAACCACGAGGTGAGCCTGCTGGAACGGGCGGCCCGGGCGGGTTCGAGGGGACCCGATGTACCTGAGCAAACTCTGCTTTCCATCGCCCAGCGACCAAGGAATACCCGGCTAGCCAGCGAACCCATACGCCACCGCGTGCAGCATCGAGTTTCGTTGTACCAGTTATTATTGCCGCATCTGAACCAATCAGACGGACTTGAAGTCCTTTCGCTTCCGACGAATCTACGCCACTGCTGAGAGAGTTTTGGCCACATCGCCGAACAGCTTGCTCGTACCCGCTTACCCAGCCGGATCCTTCCACCAGCTGATATGCTTCAGCATATGCCTGACGGAGCCGTTTATAATCACAGTGCCGTTGGGATGCAGCCAACTGACTGCGGAACGCCAATAAGTCGCGCACAACTCCAGAGCTGGCTGGCGCAAGAACATTGGCGCGATCGTTCGCCAAGTTTTTCCAATCGACATCGGCTCCGTAAGAGGGGGTGCTGAGTATCTGGGTCATGCCCGCTAACGCGAAGATGAGCTTTTTCATGCAGCGCCCCCTTTTCTTTTACGAAGCTAAAGCCAACCCGGGATTAGAAGCCTGCCCGCAGTGATACAGAAACTGTACGACCAAACGGGCTGGCATTCGCAGGGTCGAACTGAATGGGGTTGACCCCACCATTCAGAACGAGAGGCGGTTTGCGTTGAAACAGGTTCTGTACACTCAGAGAGATGCCAGCATCCTTGAGGAAGCCGATTTTCTCAAACTTGTAGCCGAAGTTCGCGTCAACTGTGAAGTAAGAGGAGATCGATTCGTACTGCGTGGCAGTGCCCACTGGCAGGAATATCCGGCCAATATTGTAGCTGTTGCGGTAGTTGGCAAAGAACGAGACATCGAAATTCTGAATGGTCGCGCCAGCTTCAGCACGGGCAACAAACCGCAGCGGATAGCTGAAGTTGTTCACCTGCTCGACAGAGGGTGCACCTACAACCGGGCTAACCTTCCAGCTGAGAACATAGGTGCCGGATGCGCCAACTCGCCATTCGCCCCAATCCGCCGGCTGCGCATAGCGCAACGAGAAGTCGAGGCCCTGCGCGTCGACCCTCGCCGCGTTTTTGGTCCGGCCATCAACCACAGCCGCAACGTTGCCGATCGAAGGTGCCGCTGCAGTGACAGGCGGGTATGTCGCAGTAAGCAACCCATTCACGAAGGCGTTGAAATCAGCCTGCGACATGGTCGCCCGCGTCGGGAAATAGAGCGGGTTGTAGGTGATGTAGCGATCATAGAGCGGAGTTGCGTTGATTGCTCCGGCGAGCCCAACCACGAGGGGCGGGTTGGTGATGATGTTCTCGTACTTGATATTGAAGTAATTAACCGAAGCAGTCAGACCCGGGGCCAACCGGGGCGAAATGTCGAAGCCAAGTGACCAGGTCGTTGCCTTCTCGGGCACGAGGCCAGGACCGCCACCGCCGCGATTGATGACCGAAAGCGTGCTTGAAGTTGCAAGGCCAAGCTGAGTGCCGACGACATTATTGGGCGTGGTACGGTTCCCAAAGGTATCTGCGATGTCGGCAAGCGAGGGCGCGCGGAAGGACGTGCCAAAGCTGCCGTGGAGCTTCAATCCATCAACCGGCTCCCAATCGAGCCCTATCTTGGGGTTCTTTGTGGTACCAAAATCGCTGTAATCCTCGATCCTGCCTGCAAGAGAGAGATTGACGTTACGAAGGACCGAGCCTTCGTCGCCAAGGATCGGAACAAGCAGTTCCCCATAAACTGACTTGACCTCTCTCTCCATGGTGCCGCTGGCATAAGCAGGCTGTAGCACACTTGGTGTATTTGTGGTGGCGCCAGTTCGAGCAAACAGCTTGTCGTTGCGGTATTCGGCTCCGATCGCGAGTTTAACATCGCCAGCGCCGAGCGTGAAGAGCGAGCCGTTTGCCTGCGCCTTGGCCTGATACCGCTTGAGACGGCTGTAGGTGTCAGTCCACGCGCGGATGTAATCGAGCGTCTGGCCGGAATTGCAGCTGGTTGCAGTGCCGCAAAAGGGGTTGAAGAATGGCACATCGGTCGGCTTGGCAATGCCAGTAACCGTATTCCCAAGCGCGCGGCTGACAGCATTGGAGTTAATCAGATTGCCGGTGCGGGCATAATCATCGTTCTGGTAGTAGCCGGCTGACAGGTCGAGATTCCAGCTGCCACCGAGATCTGCTCCAAGGCTGGCAGTACCACCGAAGTTCTCCTGGAAGCCAGTAAATGACTCATGACCGAGATCATTGGTGAACGCGTAGAGGACTGACAAATTGGCTGCGCAGTTGAGTCCGGGATTACCTGCGAGGCTTCGGGCAGGGTTACACGGGCTGAATGGATTTGAAGCCGGAACGCTGAGCCCGTTGGCTGCCGATACAGTGTTGGCGCGCGCCTGATCAAAAGTGCGTTTCGAGTAGTGACCGGTCAACTCGACCCGAATGCTGTCGCCCAATTCTTGATAGCCCGAACCCACAACGCTCCAGCGCTCGAAATTAGGTGAAACCTCCGCACCGTTGAAATAGCTCAGAAGGTTAGGTGCACCGGCCGAAAGCTTGGAAAGCAGCAGGTCGCTACCGTCTTGACCAGCCGGGATCGGATAGAAGGTTGACCCAGCTACGATGTTGCCGGGGTAGCTGAGGCGAGGTGGCGAACCCAGGCCGTACGGCCGAAGATCATCGCTAAAAAGATTTCCGGTATCGGCAGCTTTGAGAGCCGTGCCGTCAAGATACTCACCGGCGAGTATGACACCGCCACTCGACCAGCTTTTCCCGAGAATGCCGCTGATTTTCGAAGAGTGGATTGCATCGGTGAAGCTGTGCTGCCCGTTGATTTCGACCCCATCGAACCTCTTGCGGAGAATGAAGTTCACCACCCCCGCGACAGCATCGGATCCGTAAATTGCCGAGGCGCCGTCTGCGACAACCTCAACCCGTTGAATTGCGATGCTGGGGATCGAATCGATGTCAAAAAACGTTTGACCGGCACCATTGTTTCCGGTCGCAGGACGCCGACCGTCGATCAGCACCAAGGTTGCTGCAGGACCAAGACCACGTAGATTTGTCGCACGACCGCCGACTGCGTTGATCCGCGACCCCTGCTGCGATTGCCCGGCGTTGGCGGTGAATTGATTCCCGCCCAGTGAAGCTACCTGGGGGATCTTGGCGATGATATCAGCGGTGCTTTGAGCACCCGTACGGAGCATATCATCGCGCGTAAACGGAATGGTCGGTGCGCCAACCGGCGCGACCCCCTTGATTAGGGTCCCGGTGACGACAATTTCGCCACCGGCCGCATCCCCTTCTTCTTGTTCGTTGACAGAACCCCCGATAGCGGGGGTTTCCTGTGCCATAGCTGGTGTTGCAGCACCTACGACCAACGCCGTCATCGAAATCGCCGACATGAGAACCGGCAAGACTGTGTTCCTCATTGCATTTCCTCCCCTCAAAGCGGCGTTGCTCGCCGGCGGATTTTCATCACTATCGCAGTGTCGGTATCGAACACGTTATGCCAATTGTGATCCGGGATCAGTTTTCACATTAGACATTCGATTCGTCAATATGCAATCTGCAATGAATAAGGTGAATCAGAAATTTGACTGTGCGGATCTATCGCGCTGGGACACATCATCATAGGTTTAGGGGGAGACCGGCGTCCTTTATCCCTTCGGAAAACTGGACGTTGCAGGCAACCAGCTTTATCCAGTTCACGAGACAAGCCGTTTTGGTGAACCGGCGCGCAACCGAGCGAAAGAGAGAACTATGGCAGCGACGAATGACGAAAAGAATGGGAAACGGCGCGGCATTCAGTCCGTGGAAATTGGATTGCGCGTTTTGTCCGCTGTTTCAGCTGTGCAAGAGCCCTCCACGCTATCTGCCATTGCCTCGCGCGCTGATCTCTCTGCCAGCCAGACGCATCGCTATCTCGCCAGTCTCTTAGCGTCAGGAATGGTTCGTCAGGATGGAAAATCGGGTCTTTATGACCTGGATGCCGGTGCCATCAGGATTGGGCTGGCAGCCCTTTCTCGGGCAGACCTATTCGTCCAAGCCGATACAATTTTCCGAGAGCTTAGCAAATCCTGCAAAAGAACAGTGATGTTAGCTGTTTGGGGCGATGCCGGACCAACTATCGTGCGCTGGTTCGCAGGATCGCCCCCGGTGGTGACATCGCTTGCAGTCGGCTCGACCCTGCCAGTACTGCAATCCGCAACGGGTCGGATTTTCTTCACCTTTGGAGACGGGGTACAGGATTCCGCGTTGGTGAAGCATGAGGTGAAACGGCTAGGGATGCGGGCAGCAGAGCTTCGGTCGCTCGCAGAAAGGGTTCGCCATGGAATGTCGTCAAAAATCGAAGGAGATCTGATTCCCGGGCTTCGGGCTCTGGCAGCCCCCGTTTTCGATCTTCAAGGAAGGCTGATACTAGTAGCAGCTTTGTTGGCGAATGCGCATTTTCCAAGTTCAGAAGACGACAAAGCTCTCATCTCGCTTAAAGAATCCTGCGCTGAACTGACCACATCTCTTGGCGGGCGATGGCCTGCTATGAGCTAGATTGTCATACTTCAATCACTCGAAGGCGATCCAACGTCCGAGAAAGACAACCGCAGTCCAAATCGCAATGGATGCAATGCCAGCAACCCGCGCCCCGCGGGGCGGCGGGAGCGCAATATCCCAATTTGCAATTCTGCGAAATTCGGTTGCATGGAAAATTGCCATATTTACTCCAGCCAATGCCAAAGCGATAACTTTGGCTTGGAAAAGCTGACTGTTGCCATAACGAACGGCATCTGAGCAGAACATCATGGCTCCTGTTAGCACTGCAAGCGCAAATGCTGTCCACGTGTAGGGCAGCAGATCTGCAATCACTCCACTTGCGTTCTGGCGATAGGACCTGAACCCGATTAGCCGAGCATCAACAATGAAAATACTGCCGATGACGATCGCAACTGCCAGAACGTGAACGGACTCTATCCACGGGAAGGCCATTTCGTTTTCTCGTATAAATTGAGAAAAGGCCAACCCATCGACGTATGACAAGAACTGGTCGAGCATGGAAATCCCTCGAAATATTTTCTGTGAGCGGCAAGCTAGATAACGTAAGCTATCCAGCGACCAGCAAAGATGATGAGCGCCCAAGCGATCAGAGCAGTCAGCGCTCGCGCCTTTCTGGCAATCTCCGATCCCGACCAAAGGGGCGAAAAGGTAAGCAGGCAGGCCAATACCAACAATACAAGTTTCACGTAAAATAAGGTGTTGCTGAGCGTGCGCTCCGGTTCACTGGCAATCATGATTAAGCCGGTGAATGCGAGCAAACCAAGTATGCTCCACCCTGCCTTGAGCCGACGGCTGTCAAGAGCTGGCATTTCGACATCGCCAGCAAACACGCCGATGCGCCGTAAGTTGACGAGTCCGATCGTTGCAAACACAGCGCCGATGCAGAGAATATGAATGCTCTGAACAACCGGGATAACCCAAGTGGAGTTTTGGACAAACTCTACGAATCCCAGACCTGGTGACGCAGTCGCTTCCATGGCCAATTCCTATTCCAGATGGTAGGTGATCAGTTCGGCTTAGGCTGTTCGAGCGTGCCGTCCGCATTCACCTTGTAGCGATTGTTGTCAGCGCATTCGTATTCCATGATACGTGTGCCGGGGGGCATGCGTTTATAGGTTGCGCGGATCTTCCAGGGCCGCGTGAACGCCTTCGGATCATTTATTGTAATAATATTTTCGAAATTATCTTTGCTCGTCAGCCTAATGTGCTCAGTCACTTCCAGTTCGTCCGAATGCGGTAGCCCCACCTTGTCCAGGGTTGTTCGGTCACTCAAGCCGATGGTCTTCACGACCAACGTGTCACCTTCCCAATGCCCAACACTCACTCCCCAGAGGCTCGGCTCGACCTCCTCCTTAGGAGGCAGCTCCTCGTCGAGATAAATAAACCGCATATTGTGCAAAGCTTCGAACAGGATGGTGATCTGACCAGGCGTTTGCAGAATCTGAATCGGATAGTTCGGGCCCCGCATCGCTCTAGGCATGCCGGAAGCAACGCAATAGGATTCTGTATCGGCGAAGATCCTACCGGCGCGAGCATCTGCAATCCGCTTTTCGTAGATTTCGCGGACCCAGGGACGCATAGGAACCTCATCACCCTCAAGAGTCTTCGTGATTCTAAGGTCAATGGGTTTGGTCGAGTTGACGAAATTCGTCACGATCCACACGCCTGATAGGCCACTTCTTGCCTCTTCAATAGACATGTGGGTTGGATTGCTCGGAGCCGCATCGGAAGACGCGACTGATGAGCTTCCGACTGCAGGCGACGGGCCGTTCGCAGAGGGATTCGCGTAAGCGGCTGTAGCTGCAAAAAGCAAAGCTGATACGCTGCACGAAATAGCCGTCTTGATTTGCGCGCCGAGATAAGGCTCTTGCGGTGCAGCAGTGCTCGAGCGAGCCATCGATATTCTCCCTTTGGGCCGTGTCGCAAGTTCGTTGTTGCAGCTACCAAAGTTTGCCCTATTATGCAAACGATTCCTCAATGGGACAAAGTCACTGATGATGGAAACCTCATTTGCGAGTTTGTCTGATGAGGGCCATGATACTAGAACAGACGCAACAGAAAGGCTTCTTCATGCGCGGAAAGATCGCCATTTTATCCGGTTTAGCGCTTGCACTAACCGCAGGTCAGGCAATCGCACACCACTCGTACGCCTCTTTCGATCAGGAGCGCACGGTGGATGTCACTGGCACGGTGAAGCAGTTTCAATGGAAGAACCCGCACATCGTCGTTGTTTTAACCGTCGTCGACCCGCAGACGCGCCGGGCCACAGACTGGACATTCGAGGGGCCGAGCCCCAACGGCTTGCGTCGCGCCGGGTGGAGCGGGACAATGATGAAGGCGGGGGATCGCGCTACCGTGAAGGTAAACCCGATGCGCAATGGTGCGCCAGGCGGAGCACTGGTTGGCGTAACGGTTGGCGGCCGACGGTATTTGAAGGAAGATTGAAGATTAGGTGGCCCTTGGGACGGCCGTTGTTCCCCGGAGAATTCCATGCTGAGTTGGCGAGACTCCAAGGGCGGATATGGCTTAGCGTCAATCGTCCTTCATTGGCTGACTGCCCTACTAATTGTGGCATTGTTGGCAGTCGCAATTTATGCGGACTCACTTCCTCGCGATGAAGGGAGGCCATTGAGATTTCTACATGTATCCCTCGGCCTGCTTTTCATTCCAGCGTATTTGGTTCGCCTCTATTGGCGAGTGAGGTCGGGTCATCCAAAGACGCACTTCGGCTCGCGACTGGTTACGTTCTGGGGAGAAACAACTTGGCGGGTGCTGCTTTTGGCTCCTGCTATCATGATTGCCACTGGCCCATTCTTATCCTGGCTTCACGGCCGCCCCCTCTCCTTTTTTGGCCTCTTCGATATTGCATCGCCCTTGGCGAAGGATCACGATCTTCGCGTTACCCTTGCCGAAGTTCACACATTTGTTGGCTATAGTATTCTGGCCTTTCTCGCGCTGCATCTGGCGGGCGTGATCAAACATTTGGCAATCGACAAGGAGAACATCCTTCGACGGATGATCGTCCCGTCCCAGCCAGACCAAGAATGATTGAAAGCATGGAGCGAGGGATGTCGAAGGTGACCCCGAACGCGTCGGGAACTCGAATGATTGCGCTGGCTGCGCGTGCATTAGTCGCTGCCCTTTGTGGCTTTCTTGCTGTTGATAGTCACGCGCAGGCGGCAGATGGAAGGCGAGTGGCTACGCCCGTCTCGGTTGGTGTTTTCCCGGGTGGATTCAATTGGCCACTCTGGGTTGTCAAAGATCGCCATCTTGACGCAAACACAGGTTTAGACATCCGAATTTCAGGGATCCGGAACTCGGAAGAGCAAATGACAGGTCTCGAGACAGGTCGCTTTGACCTGGTTATGACCGGCTTCGACAATGTCGTTGCCTACGGCGGCGTCCATCGCAAACCGGCCTTGCCGACAGTTGTTGCGTTCATGGGAGGGGACAACGGCCTGCTTACCCTGGTCGGCAGACCGGGGTTCAGCTCATTTGAAGTTCTGAAGGGTGCACGTCTCGGGGTGGATTCTGAACGAACTGGATATGCATTTGCACTTTACGGCCTGCTAGAAAAGCACGGTATCGATCGGACCAGCTATTCTGTTGTCCGCGCCGGTGGTGTGAAGCAGCGTTTTGAAGCACTGCAGGCAGGTTCCATTGATGCGACCTTGCTTGTCAGTCCGTTTGATGTGGTCGCGTCCGAGGGTGGCGCGCAACGGATTGCTAGTGTTTCGAGCGAGTTGGGCGCCTACCAAGGGTATGTTGGGGCGACACGGCGGCAATGGGCGATTTCCAACCGGAAAACGGTTGTTTCGTATATACGGAGCTACCGGCGCGCTCTGAATTGGCTCTTTGACCCGCGAAACAAGGACGCAGCGCTGCAAATTTATCTTCGCAATATGGAAGGCTCCACCTTGGCGCAGGCGCGTCAAGCCTACGACGTGCTTGTGTCAAGTCCGGAGGGTATCGAGCCGAGAGCCAGATTCTCTCTTCGTGGAGCAGAGCAGGTTGTAAGGCTCCGCAGGCAATATGGTGGCCCAACTTGGTCGGCATTGACCACAGCAAGGGTATATTATGACCCAACTTTTTATCGGCTTAGCGCACCATCGAGCGACTAAGCGGTTTGAATGCAGGCAAGCCTTTGGCGGCCACCTCGGTAGCGTAGAATTCCAAAAGTGATCCCGCATCATTGTGCGGCGATCTTATTTAGTCTACGCGGCTTGCCGATGATGAGCCTTTTCCAGTCTGAGCGAGTGCGGTTTTGCTGACCACTAAGACCACCCCTCAACCCCGTCGGGGCGAACGCCTGGTGCGACGAAAAGAACTCACGCGATCCAAGATTTTGGCGTCAGCCTTTGAAATCATGTCTCGCGATGGTGTCGATGCGGCAAAGATCCGTGACATCACCGAGAACGCAGACATCGGCTTCGGCACGTTCTATAACTATTTCGAGTCCAAAGATGATCTGGCCAGTGCAGTCCTGGATTGTCTAATTGAGGATATGGGCCGACGAAATGTCTTGGCTACATCAGCTTACGCTGATGACGATGCATGCATTGTTTTCTCAATCTCCACTCGCTTGGTCATCAGGCAAGCGATGCACGATCCGATGTGGCAGTGGTGGGCTGCGAAGCCAGACTTGCTTGTAGATCGATTCTGCAAAGGATTTGGCCCCTTCGCCAAGCGCGACATTCAGAGGGGTATTCATGCAGGCCGCTTCAAGGTTGATCTGGCGCACCTTGATGGCATTTGGTCATTGGCATCATGGATTGCAGTCGGTGGTATGCATGACATCGCGGTATCCAGCAGCAAAAAGCTGGATGACACACTAATCGTCAAGTCGATTATCATGATGCTTGGCATAGATGAAGGAGAGGCCTCCGTAATTTCTAAAATGGATCTTCCCGAATACCCTTCTCCGAAGATAAACTGGAAGTTCATAATCTAGACCGAATTTTTATTAATTTCGTGTAATTTAAGACTGCATAAAAAATATAGCATTAAAAATCAAAATTGTAACTATTCATAATTTATTATTAAATATTTAAGATAATGGCTGATGCGTTAATCTAGTCATTTTATAGCCATTTTTAGACCTGCGCGCGACCGCTCCGCGGCTTAGCAAACACCGCCGCCTAAACATCACGCAGAGGCATTTGGCTTCTCCAGACAACTCTCCGCGTTCCGGCAAACTCATCGGAAAAGTGCCGCGCGCCCGTAAAGTGATTGCGAATCACATATGAGGCGAGTACGCTAACGATCCTGACTCAGGTGCGTCGTGCGCCTGAGTGGAGTGGTTATGAGAGGAGATCAGATGCCTGGCTGGGAAGAAGGCGATTGGCGCGATGAGGCGCTATGCAATTTCACGCAGAGCAACTTGCTTAATGACATGGGGCTCGAGTTCTACGATCTGAGCCATCCTTGGGGTTTGGGACAGCCGTGCTGGCCGTACTTTGAGGACGTCAAGATTGAACGCCTTCACGGGATGTCAAAATCGGGCGTACTGACCCAGCGGATCACCACGGTTATGCACTCCGGCACCCATATTGACGCGCCTGCGCACGTCGTGCCGGGCACGCCTTTCATGGACGAAGTGCCGCTACCTTACTTCTTCGGTACTGGCGTTGTTGTCTCGATCCCAAAGAATAAGTGGGAAGTGATCACCGCAGAGGATCTCGAGAACGCGCGACCCAAAATCCGGGAAGGCGATATCGTGATCGTCAATACTGGCTGGCACAAGTACTACGGCGATAACCAGCATTACTACGGATATTCTCCCGGCTTTTACAAGGAAGCAGGTGAATGGTTCGTCCAGAAGAAGGTCAAGATGTGCGGCTCCGACACTCAGGCTCTCGACCATCCGCTGGGCACCGCCATTGGTCCGCATGGGCCTGGTGCGCCACACGGCCTCCTGCCGCGCATTAACGAAGAGTACGAGCAACTGACCGGTCGAAAGGTGATCGAGGACTTCCCAGAATGGGAGCCCTGTCACAACGCCATTCTCTCAGCCGGCATTTGTGGATTTGAGAACGTCGGAGGCGACATCGACAAAGTCACAGGCAAGCGCGTCACTTTCGCAGCCTTTCCGTGGCGCTGGAAGAAGGGCGACGGGTGCATCGTCCGCTTGGTCGCAATTGTCGATCCCAACGGCACTTTCCGGATCGAGACCGGTAAAGACAACGACTGACAAGCATCGCGGGACGGGCGCATCGCCCGTCCCGTAAACATGCCGGTTTTAAACAGGTCGATGCAAGAGGATCTCAAATGGACATCACCCGGCTGGCCCATGCCAAGGCCTATATCGCCCCGAAGCACTACGACATGCGTTCGCTCCGTCTGCAAGGGTTTGATGCAAGCAACGCTGATTTCGCATGGACAGGCCTCTCCTATTTCCTGCCCGGCGGCGGTGCGGAGATGGACTCGGGTCCGCTCGGCAAGATTTATGTCGTTATCGAAGGTGAAGTAACGATCGAACTCGGCTCTGGCGAGACACACGTCTTGGGCAAGCTCGATAGCTGCTTCATTCCCGGTGGCGAAGCGCGCGCGGTGCGCAACGATGGCAACACCATCGCGACCATGTTGGTCGTAATGCCCTATCCGGAGCATGCTAAATGAGCATTCCTAAGATCAAAACCACCGGCTTGTTTGATGTTGCGGGCAAATCCGCAATCATCATCGGTGCTACTGGTTCCTTCGGTAAGGTCGTCTGCGCCACGCTCGGCAATGCTGGTGCCCGACTGACCATAACCGCGGGTGGCAAGGATGAACTTGAGGCGCTTCGCGCCGAGCTGGTCGATGCCAGTATCGAAGCCATCACCGTAAACTTGCGGCCCAACAGCGAAGCAGACTGCCAGGCAATAGTCGACGCTGCGGTAGCCGCATACGGTGGAGTCGACATCCTTGTCGTAGCGTCCGGCATGAACGACGTCGGAATGATTGGCGATCTTACGCCGGAACGCTTCCAGAAGGTGATGCTGGCCAACGTCGATGGAGCCTGGTTAATTGCCCGTGCCGTGGGCCAGCAGATGATAACACAGGGCCATGGCGGTAAGGTCGTCTTCACCAGTTCCGCGCGCGGCAAGCTTGGCCACCCTGCAGGCTATTCTGCCTATTGCACGTCCAAGTCTGCGGTCGATGGGCTGACGAAGGCTCTAGGCTGCGAATGGGGGAAGCACGGCATCACGGTCAACGCTATCGCGCCGACAGTATTCCGCTCCCCGCTCACCGCATGGATGTTCGAGGACAACGAGAACGCGACTGCCGTGCGCAATGGCTTTCTAGCCCGTGTCCCGGTGGGACGTCTGGGTGAGCCTGAAGATCTGGCAGGGCCGTTGCTGTTCCTGTGCAGCCGCGCGTCGGACTTCCACACGGGCCACATCATCTACGCCGACGGCGGCTACACGGCGGGCTGAGCCATGATGAAGATGACTATCGCGATTATCGGCGGCGGGCTCATGGGGGCCGGCATAGCCCAGGTATTTGCCGCTGCGGGGCACAAGGTGGCGGTCCATGAGCCGTTCGACGCGGTGCGCGAGACACTGATCGAGCGCATTCGTGTCGGTCTTGTCCAGGTGGGCGATGATCCTGCCCTAGCTGACAATGTGAGCGCGACCGCCGATCTTGCCGCAGCGGTTCGCGAGGCCTGGTTCGTTACCGAAGCTGCGCCCGAAAAGCTTGAGTTGAAACGTTCGATCTTCGCGAAGTTGATCGAACTGGCGCCTGCCGATGCGATACTTGCCAGCAATAGTTCCGTTATGCCGATCGGCTCGATCGCCGCAGGTCTGCCAAGCGCGGAACGGATCGTCGGTACACACTGGTGGAATCCGGCCGTGCTGATCCCGCTGGTCGAAGTGATCCAGGGCACGGAAACGTCCGATGCAACCGTCGCGGCGACAATGGACCTGCTCGCAAGTGTTGGTAAGAAGCCGGCTCACGTTAAGAAGGACGTCGCTGGCTTTGTCGCGAACCGGCTCCAGCATGCCTTGTGGCGCGAGGCGATCGCAATGGTTGCTGACGGCATCTGCGATGCAAAGACGGTCGATGACTGCGTCAAGAACAGCTTCGGCCTGCGCCTGCCCGTCCTCGGTCCGCTCGAGAATGCCGATCTGGTTGGAATCGAGCTCACGCGCGACATCCATCGCACGATCATTCCCGAACTGAACCGCGATAGTACACCCAGCCCGTTGCTCGACACGATGATCGCGGCAGGCAGGCTGGGCTTCAAATCGGGCGAAGGCTTCCAGCGCTGGAGTGAAGCCAACCAGGCCGCGTTGCGCCAGCGACTGGTCGATCACTTGGTCACGGCGCGGCAGGCGGCCGGGGAATGACCCCGGCGCGGCTCCAGGAACTGAAAGTCGTTGCGCTGATGGCGCTCGGCTTCGGCTTGGTTGGGATTGATCGCTTCCTGATCTCACCGCTGTTTCCGACCATCGCTCGCGAGCTCAACCTCGATTACTCCGACATTGGTACGATTGCCGGTGTGTTGGCCCTAGCATGGGGTGTTGCGGCGCTGGTGATGGGTAACCTGTCAGACCGCATTGGCCGTCGCAAAGTGCTGACCGGTTCGCTGATTATGTTCTCATTACTGATCGGTGCGAGCGGGCTGGCAACCGGCCTTATGGGGCTGGTTCTTGTCCGTGTGGTCATGGGATTTGCGGATGGGGCCTATACCCCGCCCAGCATATCCGCGACACTCGAAGCCTCGCCGCAGAAACGGCATGGCCTCAATATCGGCATCCAGCAGATGATGCTCCCGCTGGCCGGGTTGGCACTGGCCCCTTGGCTGGTCGGCCTACTGCTGCCGCATATCGGCTGGCGTTACATCTTCGTCCTCTTCGCCTTGCCCGGGTTACTGCTGGCAATGCTAGTTTGGAGGCATCTGCCCGAACAGGCAGCCCCTGATCAGGAACGCACCACCTTTGAGGACTGGCGCAAGGTTCTTGTCTATCGGAACATCCGTCTACTGATGGCGCTAATGCTGTGCTGGCTGACCTGTCTGATCACCACCAGCGCGCTGATGCCGAGCTATCTGGTCGATTTCCATCTTCTCACCGATGCGCAGATGGGCGGCATCATGGCCGCCATCGGCATCGGAGCGACGATCGGCACCCTGGCGCTTCCGGCGCTGTCTGATTTCACAGGCCGCAAACCGGTAATGATCGGTTCGACCATAGGGGTTGCGGGATCGCTGTGGATGCTGGCGCACACAGGCAATGACCCAGCGATGCTGTTCATTTGGCTGGGTGCCGTCCACCTGTTCAACAACGCCTGCATCACTCTGACCGTCGGCCCCATCTGCGCAGAGACCGTGCCTCCCTCACTCATGGCGACAGCCACTGGCGTCGTCATCGCTTGCGGTGAACTGGGCGGCGGCGGACTCGCGCCGATCATCGCAGGCCAAGTGGCTGATCGTTTCGGCATCGAGCACATCCTATGGCTGCCACTTGGCGCCATGGGTGTTGCGCTGGTGCTGACCCTATTCCTCAAAGAAACACGCTGGAGCGCCAATCATGGCCAATAAAGTCATCATCACTTGTGCCATCACTGGTGGCATCCATACTCCAACACTATCAGATGCCTTGCCCTATAAACCGGCTGATCTTGCCCATCAGGCAATCGAAGCGGCCGAAGCCGGGGCGGCGATCCTCCACATCCACGCCCGTGATCCTGAGACGGGGGCACCTACTGGCAACCCGGAAGTCTACCGGCAGTTCTTGCCGATCATCAAGCAGGGCACTGACGCGGTCATCAACCTAACCACCGGCGGAAGCCCGGACATGAGTCCCGAAGACCGGCTCGCGGGCGCTCTGGCCTTCTCGCCAGAAATGTGTTCGCTCAACATGGGCTCGATGAACTTTTCGTTCCACGACATGGGCCGCAAGGTAAAGGAATGGAAGTTCCCATGGGAAGACCAGTACATCCTCGATTCCGAGAAGTTCATCTTCCGCAACACCTTCGCCGACATCCGCCGCAATTATGAGCTATTGAGCGACCATGGCACCCGCTTCGAGCACGAGTGCTATGACATCGGCCATCTCTACAACCTCGCCTATTTCGTCGATAAGGGCATCGCAAAGCCGCCGTTCTTCATCCAGTCGATCTTTGGCATTCTGGGCGGCATCGGCGGCGATCTCGACAACGTGATGTTCATGAAGCGCGCCGCCGACCGCCTTTTCGGCAACGATTACGTCTGGTCTGTGCTTGGCGCGGGCAAATACCAGATGCCGGTCTGCACGATGGCTGCGCAGCTTGGTGGCAATGTGCGAGTGGGGCTTGAGGACAGCCTGTTCATCGGCCGCGGAAAGCTCGCTTCATCCAATGCAGAGCAGGTGCAGAAGATTGTTCGCATCCTTGTCGAACAAGGGCTGGAGCCTGCTACGCCTGCAGAGGCGCGCGAATTGCTCGCCTTGAAAGGAGCAGACCGGACTAAAATCTGACGAACGCGAGAGGCAAGTAATTTACCATTATCAAGGTATCACCCATATGCAAAAGCGTTCGTATCAGGCGCCGACAACAAAGCTACTGTCCGGCCCGTTGATGGTTCTGGCCGCAAGCCTTTTTGCTGGTGACGCAAAGGCTCAGCAATACGATGATACGGACTTGGCAAAGCTTGACGCCGGTGATGACACACCCATCGTGGTCTTCGGCCGGGGTGAGGCCAAAATCGGCGTGGCGCACGCGGCAAGCGAGGGCACGGTGGCCGGGGCCGACCTCCTCGTGCGCCCCTTGCTGCGCGTATCGGAACTGCTCGAGGCCGTGCCCGGCATGATCGCCGCCCAGCATTCGGGCAGCGGCAAGGCCAGCCAATACTTCCTGCGCGGCTTCAACCTCGATCATGGGTCCGATTTCACGACCTATGTGGATGGCGTGCAGATGAACTTCCGCACCCATGGTCACGGGCAGGGGTATCTCGATCTCAACGGCCTGATCCCCGAGATCATCGCCCGCGAGGACTATCGCAAGGGCCCCTATCGCGCCGACGGGGGAGACTTTGCCCTTGCCGGCGCGGCCTATATGCTCACGGTCTCGAGCTACGAGCGTCCCTGGGTGTCACTGGAGGCCGGCTCGTTCGGCTGGCGCCGCGCGGCGGCTGGTGGGACCGCGCATGATGTCGCGGGCGGCAATCTCACCATGGTCGGCGAGACCAAGCACTACGACGGCCCCTGGCAGGAGCCCGAGCACTTGCGGCACTACGCCGGATTCCTCAAGTATTCCCACCCGGCCGGAGACTCGCAGCTCGATCTCACGGTACACGGCTATCACGCCACCTGGCAGCCGACCGAGCAGATCCCAGAGCGCATCGTAGGCAGTGCGATCTGCCCCGATGTCCATTGCGGGCCGGATCCCTCTGCACGCGGCATGACGACCCGGTTCATTGCCAATGCCCAGCTCAGCGGCCCGAGCTACAAGGCGAATGTCTACGCCCAGTACTACAACTGGTCGATGTACTCGAACCCAACCTATGCAGACGCATCCGGTGAGAGCGCTCAGATCAAGCAGTTCGATCGGCGCTGGATCGCCGGGGCCCGGGCCAGCAAGGACTTTTCGCTGTGGCCCGACATCGATCTGACGATCGGCACTGAGAACCAGCTGGACCAGATCTCACGCGTCGGCGTCTATCACACGAAGGACCGCCGGTTCGTGAACAGCTTTGGTACCTACCGGGTGACCGAAGCCTCGACCTCGCTCTACGGTGATGCCAACTCGCGGCCCATCGAGGGCCTGCGGGTTACCGCCGGGCTACGCGGCGACTATTACCATTACTCTGTCACCGCTCTCGATGCGCCCGCACGCACGCTCGGCGAAGGCAGCGGCCATGCCGCGCTCCTCTCGCCCAAGGCCGGCCTTGCTTGGGAGGCCTCGCCGTGGCTGGAATTCTATGGCAACTGGGGCCGCGGCTTCCATTCCAACGACGTGCGCGGCGCGGTCACGGTCACCCCCGTGCCGGTCCTCTCGCGCGGAACCGGCTACGAGGCTGGCGCCCGCCTGCAATTCAGCAAGCTCAACCTCACCGCCACGTACTGGTGGCTCGACGTAGGCAGCGAACTGCGCTTCGTGGGCGACAGCAACGCCGTCGAGCCGAGCGGGGCCAGCCGCCGCCGGGGGATCGAGCTGGTCGGCTTCTGGCGGCCGTTCGACTGGCTGGCGATTGACGCCAACTACACCGCCAGCCACGCCCGCTACGACAATGGCGACTACATTCCCAACGCCTTCGAAACCGCGGCGCAGATTGGCCTCTCGGTGGTCAAGGGCCCGTGGGAAGCCAGCCTGCGGCTGCGCCATCTCGGGCCCTATCCGCTGATCGAGGACAACTCGCAGCGCGATCCCGGCAGCAATGTCGTCAACTTCCGGGCGGCTTGGAAGCGCGGCGCCCTCGAAGTGTTCGGACAGGTCCTCAACGTCTTTGACAGCAAGGACAAGGACATCACCTACTGGTACGAAAGCTACATCCCCGCAGTGGACAGTGCGCCGACCCAGGACCGCCTGAGCCGTGTGGTGGAGCCACGCACTCTTCGTTTGGGGTTGAGGCTCACTTTCTAACACGTTGCCGCCTTGGGGTAAGGCGGCATTGAGCCACTTCTCTCTGTTCGACAGCCGAGGAACAGCTTCAAGCGCGCGAGCGATCCAGATCATCGCAGAGAGATTGACTTTACTTATCCATTGGGCAATTAATTGGTCATTATGCAATACGATGAATCGCTGGCTCGGGTTTGGGGGCATGAAAGCGCCAATAAACAGTCCGCCTTGAGCAGCGCTTGTGCGGATTGCTGCTCGCCGCAGTAAAATCTGCTTTTGCTATACTGGAGCTAATAAGAGGTGCCGACTTTCCCGATTGTCATAGTAGGAGCCGGTGAAGCGGGAATATCCGCAGCGGAAGCAATGCGAGCCTGTGGGTATCAAGATCGGATTTTGTTGTTGTCCGACGAGACTTGCCTGCCTTACCAACGCCCTCCGCTCTCCAAGGAATGTCTGCAACAAGTGGGCTCGGTCGGTATTCCGATCAAGGCTGACGACTGGTTTGCAGCGCAGGGCATAGATCTCCTCAATGGCGCAATTGGACTTGAAGTTTTGCCAGTGGATCATTTGCTTAAATTCGTTTGCGACGGCTCGTTGCAAACGGTGCGTTATCACAAACTTATTCTGGCAACCGGAACCCGCGCGCGCCGTTTCGACGCTGAGACCCCATGCCGTTATCTTCGGACGCTCCAAGACAGCAGTCAGATACGCAACGATCTCGAAGACGCAAAAAGTGTCGCAATCATTGGCGGCGGGGTAATCGGTCTGGAGGTCGCTGCGGCATCTCGCGAGCTAGGAAAGGCCGTCGATGTTTATGAAGTCGGGCCTCGGTTGATGGCACGCGCTTTCCCGGAACCTATCAGTCAAGTGATCTCGGACCTTCACGCAGCGCATGGCGTACGTCTCCACCTAGGTGTGGAGAATCTCGCTATAAACCAAAGGTGCGTTTCACTCGACGGAGTGCCTATTGAAGCTGACCTTTTCGTTGCAGGTATTGGGGCAACGCCAAACTTTGAAATTGCCGAAACGGCAGGATGCAGCATCGACGATGGGATAATTGTTGATAGTCAAGGTCAGACAAACCTCCCTGATATCTATGCAGCAGGTGACGTGGCCCGAATTTGGCACCCTACGATAGACGCGCACATTCGCATCGAAACCTGGCAGCACGCCCAGCGCCACGGGGCACATGTCGGCCGCGCCGTTTTGGCCCGACAGCCTAATTATGCTGTGCTTCCGTGGTTCTGGACCGACCAATTCGGAGTGAATTTCCAAACAGTCGGCTTCCCGGGCCTTGCAGACACAACCTTTTCGACACGTAACAGTACGACTGAACGTGCAACTTATATTCATATGCAGGGCGATCGCTTGATTGCGGCGACGACAGTGAACAACGGGCGGGACATTCGCCCCCTCTCCGAGCTGATTTCCCGACAATGGTCTGGGGACCTCGAGAGTATTTTGAGCGCCAAGGTGCCCCTCAAGGCCTTGGTGCAAGAGTTTTCGAAAATCTGAATGAAAAGGAGAACTTATGGAATACGTCTTTGAGCCACATGTTCGACCTCAGGTCTCTGTGGTGGGAAGCGCAAGCGCTTTTCCGGTCCGCCGCATTTTCTGTGTTGGTCGCAACTATGCGGACCACGTCAAGGAAATGGGACAAGATCCGGAGAGGCATCCGCCGTTCTTTTTCTCCAAACCAGCCGATGCGATTGTAGCGACTGGTAGTTCCATCGCCTATCCAACTCTAACAGAGGAGTGCCATCACGAGATCGAGCTCGTTGTCGCGATTGGCAAAACCGCAAACGGTGTCTCGGTAGAGCAGGCCAACGACCACATCTTCGGCTATGCAGTTGGTATCGATCTCACCCGCCGTGATCTTCAGATGAACGCAATGCGAGCCGGTATGCCGTGGGATTTCGGTAAGTCATTTGACAATTCTGCACCATGCGCTCCGATTCATCCAATCTCTGATACTGGGGTGCTTGAGGAAGCGCGGGTTTGGCTCGAAGTAAACGGTCAAATCCGTCAGGATGGCAACATCCGCGATCTCATCTGGAACATTCCCGAGCTGCTCTCAATCCTTAGCCATGGGATCGTTTTGCAGCCTGGCGATCTTGTCTACACCGGGACGCCAGCGGGTGTTGGCTCGGTTGTCCGCGGTGACGTTCTCAAGGGTGGTGTCGCCAATCTCACGCCAATCGAAATCACAATCATTTAGTAATTAGGGAGAGAAGGCATGACCGAAGCGCATGAGCCTAAACAGCCGGCACTGAAGCTAAAATTCATTTCGCACGGTACTTTAGAGGTACGGGACGTGGATCGTTCGCGCCAATTCTATGAGGATTTCTTCGGTTTTGAGACGGTCAGAACTAGCAAGGTCTCTCTGTGGGTCAGGCTCGGAGGCGACCACGTCTACGTGGCGGTGAAAGCTCCCCCGGGCGAGAAGGCAGTTATGCCGTTCCTGTATCACAATGGCATCGATGTTGAGAGCGATGCGGAAGTCGACGAAGCCTATGCCATCGTGATGCGCGATGCGGAGAAGTGGGGGTTGCACGATATCACCAAGCCAATCATCCAACACGGATCCTACAGCTTCTACTTCAGGGACATGGACGAGAATTTTTGGGAGATCCTCTCAAACCCCAAGGGTGGGTACGGGTGGATGTTTGACCGCGGAGATCAGGAGGGCATGGGTCACCTAAAGCGGTCATTCGAACGCCCCAGCTTATAAATATTGAACACTCCCCAGATAATATTATGGAGGATTCGGTGACGGGTAATTTCGAAATAAGTTCAAGGTTTTTAGCGACGGCCAGTGTTTTGTCGTTTCTACCCGTCGCCATAAGCTTTTTCTTTGATATTGGGATAGCTAAAGAGTATTTTGGAATACTTTTCCACGTTCTAATATTTTTCTTAGTTCCGAAGCTAGAAGCACCGGATGTTGCTAAATTTGCCGGATACGGCTGGCTATTTCTTGATGTCTGCGCAGGCGTTATTTCGTTAGGTGGGCATTCACCAGAGCTGTCCAGCAGCATTAGGCTTGCTGGACACATATTTGCGGGGATTTGGATTATTGGGGTGTCTCATGGCGGTCCAAATAAGTTCAAAGGCCTCGGATATGTCCTCGGCGCATGGCTTGCTGGATTTACTTTGATCTCCCCGTTCATTTCTCGAATGTGGTTGGCGTCTGGCCTCGTTCTAATGATTACATGGCTTATCATGATCGCATTTCAAGACGGTAATGCCTACCGACGTATGAAGGCTTAAGCTCTAAAAGCAGTCGGCATGCGTAATTCAGTACGAGAAATTTACTGATGATTCATAAGAAAGTCTTTTACGCAAACTTGGAATTTCAATCGTCATATCGGCAGCCTTTGGTCCGCTATGCGTACGCGGCTAGAGCGGTTTCGACTCATTCCGGTTCATAGCCGCATGACTTGATTGAGTTGGCGCATTCGTCGGGCAGGAGGATGTCGGCAAGCCTGCCGATCAGGGCCCAGAGCCCGCTGACGGCGCACCCTGCCGATCCTGACCGGAGCACCACGCTCGATCAGCCGCGCCTGAAGCTCCACAAGCAGCATGTTGCCTTGCTCGGCAAGCTGAAAAATGCCGACAACTAAATTTGATCGCGGTTCTGAGGCCTAATCGATCGTCCTCACAGCGGCCAAACAATTTGCATAATAGCAAATACGTTTGACAATGAGGCAGACGGTCAGTTAGCTCTTTGGCGAGGTTTGAGGAAATTCGTATGCAGGTTGATTCGCAAAAATGGCCTACTGATGCGGCAGGTCGCGTGCCTTACTGGGTCTACAGTGATCCAAGCGTGTACCAGCAAGAGCTCGAGAAAATCTGGTATGGACCTCACTGGTTGTATGCCGGTCTAGAATGCGAAATTCCCAATGTCGGTGACTTTCGAACGACCACTCTCGGCGAACGACCCGTTATCGTAGTTCGCAGCCAGCCGGACGAGATTTCAGTTGTTGAGAACCGTTGCGCACATCGGGGGATGAAGTTTTGCCAAGAACGCTTCGGGAATCGTCAGGACCTCCTCTGCCCTTACCATCAGTGGTCTTATGCACTGAACGGAGATCTCCAGGGCGTTCCATTCCTCCGTGGCGTACGCCGCCAAGGGGGCATGCCGAGCGATTTTGATCCGAAGCAGAACGGCTTGAACCGGCTCAAAGTTGAAGTCGTCAACGGCGTAATATGGGCTTCATTTTCTGAAGAGACGCCTCCGTTCAGAGAGTATCTCGGAGAAAATTTCTGGAAGCATTATACTAGGGTATACGACGGCCGTAAGCTCGAGATACTAGGCTATAACCGCCAGAGAATCCCAGGCAATTGGAAGTTGATGTTAGAGAACATCAAGGATCCATATCACGCGGGACTCCTGCATGTATTCTTCGTGACCTTCGGACTTTTTCGTGCTGACCAGAAGTCAGCTGTCGATCTGGACAGCACCGGCCGACACGGCATTTTGATTAGCAGTAAGGGACAGAAGGAAGTCAACGATGTGACTTCCGACATGCGGCAGTTTCAGGATGACCTTG
>JACCDJ010071600.1_pt1 | contig 29536 bp, 20 predicted proteins | sample 7444481 | NCBI WGS metagenome assembly JACCDJ01 (sample SAMN15323435, study PRJNA562643) | freshwater metagenome | isolation source: river surface water | place: USA:Blue River Watershed | collected 2017-08-15 | reverse complement strand
TCGATGGCGAAACCGAGCACGTCGAAACCGCAGGCGACGTTCGCCACGGTGGCAGGTGAGAACACCCGGACTTCATTCAACGCTGATTTGCCCATGTTTTGCCGTTTCTTGCGGCGCTGGCAGACCTTTCGGGTTGCCCCGCCGAGGGTCAACGGTGAACATGGAGGTTGCAGCGTCCAAGATGTCCAAGGTTCTACACCAGAACGGCTTCGTGACCGTGGCGGCGGCGTCCCCCGCCCTGCGGCTGGCCGACCCTGCCGCCAATGCCGCCCTGTGCGTGCAAGCCCTGGAAAAGGCAGCCCAGGAGGGCGCGGAACTGGTCGTCCTGCCCGAACTTTGCCTCACCGGCTACACCTGCGGCGATCTCTTCGGCCAGCGAACGCTCCTGCAAGGCGCCCTGAAGGCCCTAGGGGTCATCGCCGAGGCCACCCAGAAGCTGGGGCTGACCTGCCTGGTAGGACTGCCCTTGGAGACGGACGGACGGCTCTTCAACGCGGCGGCCTTCGTGTCCCGCGGCAAAGTCCTGGGGGTCATCCCCAAGACCCACCTGCCCAACACCGGCGAATTCTACGAGCAGCGCTGGTTCGCCTCGGCCCGCGTCGCCGGCCTCAGGGAGATCGACCTGCTCGGTGCGCGCACTCCCTTCGGGACCGACCTCCTCTTCCGCGCCACGGACGTTCCCGACTGCGTCGTGGGCGTCGAACTCTGCGAGGACCTCTGGGCGGTGGAACCTCCGAGCGGCGCTCTCGCCCTGGCGGGCGCCACCCTGCTCTGCAACCTCTCCGCCAGCGACGAGCTCCTGACCAAGGCCGCCTACCGGCGCGACCTCGTGAAGTCGCAGTCGGCGCGCTGCCTCGCGGCCTACGTCTACGCCGCGGCCGGAGCGGGCGAGTCCAGCACCGACGTCGTGTACAGCGGCCACGGACTGATCGCCGAGAACGGCGTCGTCCTCGGCGAGTCGGAGCGCTTCCGGTTCGACCTGGCCCTGATCGTCTCGCAGGTCGACGTCGACCGCCTCGCGGCCGAACGCCGGCGCAACAGCACCTTCTTCGGGACGCCGGCCCCGCGGGCCGTGCGCGAGGTCCGCTTCGAGCTCGGACATCCGGCCGGCCAGACTCCGCGCCTCCGTCGCAGGTTCAGCCAGCACCCCTTCGTGCCCTCCGACGCACAGCGCCGGGACGAGCACTGCCAGGAGATCTTCGCGATCCAGTCGACCGGACTCGCCCGCCGGCTCCGCCATACCGGCTCGAAGCACGTCATCCTCGGGGTGTCCGGAGGCCTCGACTCGACGCTCGCCCTGCTCGTGACCCTGGAGGCCTTCGGCCGCCTGGGCCTCGACCGCAAGGGAATCGTGGGCGTCACGATGCCGGGACCCGGCACGACGGCGCGCACGCGCCTCAATGCGCTCAAGCTGATGGAGACGCTCGGCGTGTCGTCCCGCGAGGTGCCGATCGGGCCGGCCGTGGAACTGCACCTCCGCGACCTGCACCATCCGGCGGGACGGCACGACGTCACCTTCGAGAACGCCCAGGCCCGCGAGCGCACCCAGATACTGATGGACGCCGCCAACCAGATCGGGGGCTTCGTCATCGGCACCGGCGACCTCTCCGAGGCCGCCCTCGGCTGGTGCACCTTCAACGCCGACCACATGTCGATGTACCACGTGAACATCGGCGTGCCCAAGACCCTCGTGCGGCATCTGGTCTCGTGGGCCGCCCACGCGCGGCACGTCGGTCCCGAGCGGGCGGTGCTCGAAGACATCGTGGCGACCCCGGTCAGCCCTGAACTGCTCCCGCCCGGCGCGGACGGCGCGATCGCCCAGCAGACCGAGCTCATCGTGGGACCCTACGAGCTGCACGACTTCTTCCTCTTCCACGTCGTCCGCAACGGCTTCCGGCCGGCCAAGGTGCTCTGGCTCGCCGAACACGCCTTCGCCGGCCGCCATGACGCCAAAGAGCTGCGCCACTGGCTCCGGACCTTCCTCACGCGCTTCTTCTCGCAGCAGTACAAGCGGTCGGCCATGCCGGACGGCCCCAAGGTGGGCTCGGTGGCCCTCTCGCCCCGCGGCGACTGGCGCATGCCCTCCGACGCCGAGGCGGCGGCGTGGCTTGCCGAACTGGGCTGACCCTGCATTGGTGAAGGGGTGACGTCGCCCGTGCAGACCCATCCCGAGGCCACCCGTGAGCTCCTGAAGCAACTCGGGGCCGGACGGGTGCTGACGGACGAGGACGCCTGCTTCGCGGCCTCCTTCGACAACATGCGGCTCTCCTTCATGCCGGAGGCGGTGATCCGCCCCGAGGCGGAGGAGGACATCGGCGTCGTGCTGAGGCTGGCGAACCGCCTCCGGGTGCCCGTCACCGTGCGCGGGCGGGGCACCGGCAACACGGGCGCCAGCTCCCCGATCCGCGGCGGCTGGGTCATCCGCCTCGACCACTGGGAGCGCATCGAGATCGACCCGGTCTCCGCGATGGCGACCGTGCAGCCGGGCGCGATCACCGCGCGCATCAACGAGCTCGCCGCGGAACACGGACTTTTCTTCCCGCCTGACCCCTCCTCGATCAAGCACTGCAGCATCGGCGGCAACATCGCGACCAACGCCGGCGGCCTGCGCGCGGCCAAATACGGCGTGGTGCGGGACCACGTGTACGCGCTCGAAGGCTTCCTCCCCACGGGCGAAAAGGTCCGTTGGGGCGCTCCGCTGCGGAAGTTCGTGAGCGGACTGAACCTGCGCGACCTCTGGGTCGGCTCCGAAGGGACGCTCGGCGTCATCACCTCGGCCACGCTCAAGCTGGTGCCCCTCCCCGCCGCACGTCGCACGTTCCTCGTCGCCTGCCGGACGGACGAAGGCGCGCTCGAGGCCGCCGCCGAGCTGATGCGGCTGCGGCTCAATCCGTCGGTCCTGGAATTCCTCGACACGCAGACGGTGGCCGCCGCCGAACGCAGGCTGGGCTCCCAGGTCTTCCCGTCGGCCGAACTGGGTTCGGACGCGACCCACGCCGTCCTGCTGCTCGAACTGGACGGGCACCCCGCCGCGCTGGCGGAGGACGCGGCCAAGGTCGGCCAGTGGATCGCCCGGCACGGAGCGGCCTCGCGGCAGACCGACGACCCCGCCGAAGCCGAGAAGCTCTGGGAAATCAGGCGCACCTGCTCCCAGGCGATGTACGCCCTGGGCAACGCCAAGCTCAATGAGGACGTGGTGGTGCCCTTCCGCAGCTACGTGCCGCTCATCCGCTACACGCGGGAGCTGCGCGACCGGCTGGGCCTTGCGACGCCCACCTTCGGGCACGCGGCGGACGGCAACTTCCACGTCCACATCATGTACGACCGCGATGACGCGGAGCACCGCCGCAAGGCCGAGACGGCGATCCATGAGGTCATGACGAAGGTGGTGGAGCTCGGCGGAGCCATCACGGGGGAGCACGGCATCGGCATCGCCAAGTCGCCCTTCCTCCGCCTCCAGCACACGCCCGCGGAGGTCGGCGCGATGCTGGCCGTCAAACGCGCGCTGGACCCCAACGGCATCCTCGCGCCGGGACAGATCTTCGAGCCCATGAACGTCTGGGAGCACCGCCCGGTGAAGGTGACCCTGCCCTGGGACCATCGCTGAGCATGGCACGCGCCGTCGCCGTCTTCGACTGGGACGGGGTCGTGATCGACTCCGCCCGCGCCCATGAGCTCTCCTGGGAGGGACTGGCGGCGTCCGAAGGGCTGCCGCTGCCCCCCGACCACTTCGAGCGCGGCTTCGGCAAGCGGAATGAATTCATCATCCCGGAGATCCTGGGCTGGACCCGCGATCCGGCCGAGATCCGGCGGCTGGCCGACCGCAAGGAGGCGCTCTACCGTGAACACGCCCGCCGCGGGCGGGCGGCCGGCACGGGTGAAATCCGCCTGCTGCCGGGCGTGATGGAGCTCACCGCCGGCCTGCGAAACCTGGGCGTCCCCTGCGTCATCGGCACTTCGACCCCACGGGAGAACCTCCGGATGTCGTTCAGCCTGTTCGAGGGACTGGAAGGGATGTTCGCCGGCGCGGTGGCGAGCGAGGACGTCACGAGGGGCAAGCCCGACCCGGAGGTCTTCCTCAAGGCCTGCGCGCTGGCGGGCGGAGACCCCGCCCTGTCCTTCGTCTTCGAGGACTCCTTCTCCGGCATCCAGGCGGGACTGGCCGGAGGATTCACGACGGTGGCGCTCGCCACCACGAACGCGCCCGGGGCCCTCGCGTCGCTGCGGCCCCATCGCATCGTCAAGGACCTCTCCGAGGTCGATCCCGCGTGGATCGTCCGGGGACTGCCGGGCTGAGCATGGAGTTCCGTCTGCACTCGGAGCACGCTCCTGCCGGCGACCAGCCCGCGGCCATCGAGGCGCTGGACGCCTCGCTGCGCGCGGGGCACGGGCGCCAGACGCTCCTCGGCGTGACCGGCTCCGGCAAGACCTTCACGATGGCGAACCTCATCGCGCGCCGTCAGCGGCCGGCGCTGGTGATCTCGCACAACAAGACCCTCGCGGCCCAGCTCTTCGCGGAGTTCAAGCGGTTCTTCCCCGAGAACGCCGTGGAGTACTTCGTCAGCTACTACGACTACTACCAGCCCGAGGCCTACGTGCCGCAGACGGACACCTTCATCGAGAAGGACGCGGCCATCAACGAGGACATCGAGCGCCTGCGCATCAGCGCCAGCAGCGCGCTGCTCTCGCGCCGCGACGTCATCGTGGTGGCCTCGGTGTCGTGCATCTACGGACTGGGCTCCCCGGAGGACTTCCTCGCCGCGATGATCCCGCTCCGGGCCGGCATGACGCTGCGGCGGGACGAACTGCTCGCCCGCATGGTCGCCAACCAGTATTCGCGCAATGACGCGGTGCTGGAGCGCTGCACCTTCCGCGCCCGCGGGGAGACGGTCGACGTCTGGCCCGCCTACATGGAGTCCGCGATCCGGCTCGAGTTCTGGGGGGACACGCTGGAGGGCATCCGCGAACTCGACCCGGTCAGCGTCCGGCCGGGACGGCGGCTGGAGAAGTTCGACCTCTACCCCGCCAACCAGTACGTGACCGCTCCGGGCCGGCTCAAGTCGGCCCAGGAATCCATCCGCGCCGAGCTGGAGGCGCAGGTCGCGCGCTTCGAACGTGAGAACCGGCTGGTGGAGGCCCAGCGCATCCGCATGCGGGTCGAGCACGACCTGGAGATGCTGCGGGAGACCGGCTTCTGCCCCGGCGTGGAGAACTACTCCATGCACCTGTCAGGACGCGCCCCCGGGGAGCGGCCCTGCTGCCTGCTGGACTTCTTCCCGGAGGACCGGCTCACGTTCATCGACGAAAGCCACGTGACCTGGCCGCAGATCGGCGGCATGTATCACGGCGACCGGGCCCGCAAGGAGAGGCTGGTGGAATTCGGCTTCAGGCTGCCGTCCGCGCTAGAGAACCGGCCGCTGCGGCCGGACGAGTTCGAGCAGGTGGTCGGGCAGGTGGTCTACGTCTCCGCCACCCCGGCGCCGCATGAATACGAGGTGTCCAAGGTGGTCGCCGAACAGGTCATCCGCCCGACGGGCCTGCTGGACCCGGTCATGGAGGTGCGGCCGACGGCGGGGCAGGTGGAGGACGTGATCGGCGAGGCGAAGGCGACGGCCGGACGCGGCATGCGCACGCTCGTCACCACGCTCACGAAACGGATGTCGGAGGAGCTGACGGCGTTCATGCGCGAGCAGGGGCTCAAGGTGGAGTATCTGCACTCGGACATCGACGCGATCGAGCGGGTCGAAATCCTGCGCCGGCTGCGGACGGGCGCGTTCGACGTGCTGGTCGGGGTCAACCTGCTCCGCGAAGGGCTCGACCTCCCGGAGGTCGGCCTGGTGGGGATCCTTGACGCGGACAAGGAGGGCTTCCTGCGCAGCGAGACGAGCCTGATCCAGACGGCGGGCCGAGCGGCGCGTCACGTCGAAGGACGGGTCCTGCTCTACGCCGACGTGATGACGCGCTCGTTGACGCGGGCCCTGACGGTCTGCCGCGACCGCCGCAAGCGGCAGGAAGCCCACAACGCGAAGCATGGCATCACGCCCCGGAGCGTGACGCGGCGGATTGAAGAGAGTCTGGTGGAGGCGGACGCCGGGGAAGCGCTCGCGGTCGGCGAAGGCTCGGCCGACCGTGACGTGGCCGCGGTGCTCGCGGACATGGAACGGGAGATGCTCGCCGCCGCGGACGAACTCCAGTTCGAGAAGGCCGCCGCGCTGCGCGACCAGATCGAGGCGCTCCGCACGGGCAAGCCGGCGGCGCCGGGACGGCGCCGGCGGCGCTGATCAGCCGAACCTCCGGCCGAGGTCGGCGTCGGTCCACTCCACGAAGGTGCGGCGGCCGCGCGGACAGACGCCGGGCTGCGAGGTCCGGAAAAGCGCCTCGGCCAAGGCGAGGATCTCCGGATCGGACATGGCGTCCCCCTTCCGCCGCGCGCCGCGCACGGCGTGCCGCGCCAGGGCGTCATAGGCGAGCTCCGACCTGCCGAAATCCCCCTCCCTCCGCGCCATCTCGGCGAGGAGGTCGCGGAGGAAGGCCTCCGCGCCGGCCGGATCGAGCCAGGAAGGCAGCGCGGCCACGCGCCAGAAGTTGCGGCCATACTCTTCGAACTCGAAGCCGGCCGCAGCGAGGAGGGACGAGCGCTCCTTGAGCACGGCGGCCGGCAGGGGCTCCAGCTCGAGGGCCAGCGGAACCAGCAGCGGCTGGCTGACGGCGGAACCGGTGGTGAAGCGGGAGAGTATGTCCTCGTAGAGGACCCTCTGGTGGGCCGCTCCGAGGTCCATCACGACCAGGCCGGCAGGAGTCTCGAATGCGACACGTTCCTCCCTCAGCCGTCCGACCAGCCTCCACCCCAGTCGCAGGGGCGCGGCGGAGCGCGACGCCTCGCCCGTGCTGACGGGAGCGGCGGGCGGAACGGGCACGACCGCCGGCGGCGGCACGGAAGGGCCCGCAAGGGCGGGGGCGGCCGGCGTGGCCGCGGGCACGGCGGCCGACAGGGTCTCCACGGGCAGGCCGTCGCCGCCGCGGGCGCGAAGGGCGGCCAGCACGGAGCCGATGATGAACCCCCTGACCTTCGCTTCATCGCGGAAGCGCACCTCGCGCTTGGCGGGATGGACGTTCACGTCGACCCAGGCCGGATCGATCTCGAGGAACACGAAGGCGAGAGGATACCGGCCCTTGGGAATGAGGGTATGGTAGCTCTCGGTGAGCGCGAAGGCCATCGTCCGGCTGTCGACCGGACGGCCGTTCACCACGGTGACGAGGTCCTGCCTGGTGCCGCGGCTCACGCCGGGCTTCCCGAGCAGGCCGGTCAGCCGCATCCCTTCGCGCTGGAAGGCGGGCATGACCGTGACCTCCTCCGCGACCTGACGGCCCCAGATCTCCCGCACCCGTTCGAGCAGCGGGGCGTCACCGGGCGAGCGGAAAACCTCACGGCCGTCCTCGCGCAGCAGGAAGCCCACGGCGGGATGGGCCACGGCGTAAAGGCGCACGAGCCGGATGATGTGGGCGGACTCGGTTTCCTCCGACTTGAGGAACTTCAGGCGAGCCGGCACGGGATGGAAGAGATTGGCGACCTCGATGCGGGTGCCGACCGCCATCCCGTGATCGCGCGCGTGCGCGGTGCGTCCGCCGAGCACCAGGACCTCGGTTCCGGAAGGCTCTCCGGCGGCGCGGGTCTGAAGGGTGAACCGGGACACGCTGGCGATCGAGGGAATGGCCTCCCCGCGGAAGCCGAAGGTCGCGACGCGGTCGAGGTCGGAGGCGACCCGGATCTTGCTCGTGGCATGCCGCAGCAGGCAGAGGGAGGCCTCCTCCGCGGTCATGCCGCGTCCGTCGTCCTCGACCACGATCAGCGCCTTGCCTCCCCGTGAGAAGTCGATGACCACCCGGGTCGCGCCCGCGTCCAGGGAATTCTCCAGCAGCTCCTTCACCACCGCCGCGGGGCGCTCGACCACCTCGCCGGCCGCGATCTGGTTGGCGACCTTGTCCTCCAGGACCCTTATCGAAGCCATGGGCGGGTCAGGTCTGCGCCCGCATCGGCCCGTCGTGGGCGCAGAAGGTGGGGGAACGGGCTGGCATCCGGGGCAGGATGGGGAGCGACGGGACCAGCCGCAAGCCCTCGGACCTGCGGTCTTTGTTGCGCCCGGCCGCATCACGGCAAGGTTGCTTCCGTGCCGAACCTACTGGCCAAGGAGCGATCCCTTTACCTGCGACAGCACGCGGACAACCCCGTCGAATGGCGCCCCTGGGGGGCCGAGGCCTTCGCCGAGGCCAAGGCCAAGGACAGGCCGCTGCTGGTGTCGGTCGGCTATTCCTCCTGCCACTGGTGCCACGTCATGGCCCGTGAGTCGTTCGAGCAGCCCTGGATCGCGGACCTGATGAACCGGCACTTCATCTGCGTCAAGGTCGACCGGGAGGAGCTGCCCGAAGTGGACAAGCTGATGATGGACGCTGTGCAGATGGTGCAGGGGCACGGAGGCTGGCCGCTCAACTGCTTCTGCCTGCCCGACGGCCGGCCGTTCTTCGGCGGCACGTACTTCCCGCCGGAGGACCGCGGCGGCGGGGTGGTTCCCTGGCCGCAGCTGCTCATGCGCGTCTCGGACTTCTATCATCGCAGCAAGACCGAGCTGGAGGCGAACGCCGACGCGATCTCCCGGAATCTCGCGCACATGACCCGCGCGCCGGACGCCGACGGCACGGCGCCCTCGCCCGCCCTGCTGCTGGAAGCCGCGCGGGAGATCTGCTCCCGGCACGATGACGAGCACGGCGGATTCGGCGGCGCGCCCAAGTTCCCTTCTCCGCCCACGCTCGGCTTCCTCCTCGCCGTGCGCAACACCGCGGCCGCCGGCGCCGACCGGGCCCTGACGGCGCGGCTCGATTCGGCGCTCACGGTCACGCTCGGCGCGATGGCGCGGGGCGGGCTCTACGACCAGGTCGGGGGCGGCTTCCACCGCTACTGCGTGGACCGCACCTGGACGGTGCCGCATTTCGAGAAGATGCTCTACGACAACGCCCAGCTGCTGGGCGTCTACGCCGAGGCCTGGGCGCGCTACCGCGACCCGCTGCTGGCGGAGGTCTGCGAAGAGACGGTCGGGTGGCTGACGCGGGAGATGTCGGCGGCGGACGGGCTGTTCGCCTCCTCGCTCGACGCCGACACCGACCATCACGAGGGCACGACCTACGTGTGGACCCCCGCCGAACTGCGGGCGGCGCTGGGGGATTCGGCCACGGCGTTCGCCGAGGCCTACGGGGTGACCGAACGGGGGAATTTCGAGGGAGCCAACGTGCTGCGCCTGACGCCGCGTCCGGGTCTGCGCGGCCGCTTCCGGGCCGAGCGACAGAAGCTGCTCGCGCTGCGGAACAGCCGGACGCAGCCGGCGCGCGACGACGGCCCGCTGGCCGGATGGAACGCGCTGCTCGCGACCGGACTCGCCAAGGCGGCGTGGATCTTCGGCAGGAAGGACTGGCATGCGTTGGCGGCCGGAGCCGCCGCAGGGGCGCTGCAGGCGCTCGACGCCCGCCCGTCCGCCCCGCTCACGGACCACGTCTGGGTCGCGGAGGCGCTGCTTGCGACGGCGTCCAGTTCGGCCTGGGCCGGAGGGCCCGACCCGGCCGCACTCCGCGATCATGCCGTCCGTGTCACGCGCGAAGCGCGCGGACGTTTCCGCGATCCGCATGAGAAGGGATGGTTCCTCACGGACGCCGGACGCGATGACCTCGCGGTGCGGCAGAAGGACTGGTTCGATAACGCCACGCCCGCCGCGAACTCCTCTCTCATCCACGTGCTCGCGGCGCTCACGGCGCTCGACCCCGACGGCGGCTGGCCGGAAGAGCTCGCCGAACACGTCGGCGCCTACGGCGGCGCCTGCCGCAACGTCCCCTCGGGCGTGGCGCACGCCTTGGAAGGAATCGTGCGCGAAGCGACCGGCATGGTCACCGTGAAGGCCGGGCCGGACGCCGACTGGGAGGCCTTGCGGAAATCGCTCCTCGGCGACGGATCGGCCCGGCCGCACGCCCTGCCCTGGCGCCCCGTGCACCTCGTCCCTTCGACGGCGGCGAAGGGCTGGCAGGTCTGCGTCGGCCGCACCTGCCTGCCTCCGGAAAATTCACCCGAGCAGGCGGCAGTACACGTCTGAGGGCACTACGCGCTTGCCCGCCCCGGCCGCGGGCAGAACATCCTCACGATGGCGGAAAAGCCCCACTTCGTCTACGGCCAGCGGGCGGATGACCGTTCCCGGGGCAGGATGCTGTTCGGGCTCATCATCGTGGAACAGTTCGGCTATCGGCAGAAGAAATACCGGCCGGACTGGCGTCGGCTTTCCGTGGCGGCTCCGCTGGCCGCCATCGTCCTCTGGGTGCTCTCTTCCGAGGCCTATCTCTTCAAGGAGAAGTACATCAACGGCGTGGCCACCACCACGCGTGCCGACATGTACCTCTACCTGCCCGACAGCGCCGGCGAATGGGTCCTTTCCAAGTTCATGAGCGCCGAGGAGGCCAGGGCCAGGGCGAGGGCGCGGCTGCTCTTGCCTCCGACCCGCCCGGGGCGCGACGCCCACCTGCGTCGCAAGGGCGCCTACTACGTGGAGATCGCCAAGGCGGCCCTGGCCCGCCAGGACTACGCGGAGTTCGCCAAGTTCATCGGCACGGGCGCCCAGATGTCGCCCGCCGACCTCGAGGCGCAACGGCTGTGCGCCGATCTCTTCTTCGCCTTCGGACGGCCGCTCGACTCCTACCAGCTGCTGGAGGAATCGCTGGAGTTCGCGAAGCGGGACCGGGAGCACGTACGGCATTTCATCCAGCGCTGCCTGATGATGGACCAGGACGCACGGGTGCTGGCGGCGGCGGCGCGCCTGCTCCCGGACCCAGCGCTCTCGCCCGAGGTCCGAGGCGAACTTGAACTGGCCAAGGCCCAGGCGCTCTTCCTCCGGGGCGACTATGCGGCGACGCTCACCTTCATCCGGGAGCGTTCGCTGACCGCCACGGCGGAGGGCTACCTGCTGAACTGCCAGACACTCTGGGAGGCGGGCGAACGCTCCGAAGCGATGCAACGGCTGGAGGAGGCGCTGCGACTGCACCCGTCGGCCGCCCCGCTGCTGGAAATGAAGGCGCGGTGGCACAAGGAGACGGGCAACCTTGCCGGCGCCCGCGACTGCCTCGAACTGCTCGCCATCAGCGACCCGTCCCAGCCGGCGCCCGTCGTGCAATCGCTCTACCTGCTGCCCGGCGAGGCCAACCGCAGCCGCCGCGACCTGGTCGTGGAACGCTGCCTCCGCGAGTTCGGAGGCCGCGAGCAGGCGATGCTCGACGTCGCCCGCTACGGCAATGACACCGCGGACACCGCCCTGACGGAGAGGATGCTGCGCCATGCCGAGGCCCGCCGGTTCCCGAACCGTGAGCGCTTCGTGCTCGTCCACGTGGAATGCATGATCAACGCGGGCCGGGTGCGGGAGACGATCCTGATGCTGGACGAACTGCAGCGGCGGTCGGAACGCGAACAGTGGCTGCCGGAGACGCGCACCGCCTTCGAGGCGCTCCGCGCCGTGGCCTATTTCGCCGACGGACAGCCCGAAGTGGGGATGATCAACCTGCGCCGGACGCTGGACAATCCGAAGGCGCCCCCGCAGCTGCTGCTTTCGGCCGCCCGCAAGCTCATCGCCGCCCGGCGCACGGCCGAGGCCGACGAAGTGCTGGTGCGGGCGCACCTGATGAACGAATCCAACCAGGCGGTCCTCATGCAGATCGTCCGCCTCAAGCTCGACACCCCGGCGCTGGCTTCCGACCTCGAGACCTACCTGCGAAGGCTGATGGCCTCGCGGCGCCCTCCCAAGGACGTGCTGACGGCGGCGCAGAGGAAGCTGAGCTCGGACGCCTACCTCTTCTCGGAAGGCCGGGAGAAGCTGCTCGACGACATCGGGCGCCTGACCGACTAAGCGCGGTCGGTGATCTCGTAGTAGCCCAGCGAACCCGACTTGGTCCCGTCGGCAAGCCAGACGCCGCGGCTGCAGCCGCGGTTCACCAGGTCCTCGACTTCGGAAGACCCCAGCAGGACGGAGGCCGCCGAGATCCCTTCCGCCTCCATGGCGGAAGTCGCGAGGGCGCGGACGGGGCCCGCGGGCACGGCCAGGGTTCCGGCACGGGCGTCCACGAGAGGCCGCGACCTGCTTGCCAGGGCATAACGGCAGAGACGCATCTCCTTGTCCGACCCGACGCCGATCCTCCAGCCGTTGGAATCCCCCGGGGGGTCCAAAGTAAGAGTGACCGAGCCCGAGGCCATGATCAGGGCGCGATGGATGCCCCAGGTGTTCTCGAGCAGGTCGGCCATGCGGTCCAAGGCGAAGCCCCGTATGACCGCGCTGAAATCCACGGACCGTCCGGGACGCGCGCAGACGACCTTGTCCCCTTCGCAAGCCAGAAGACCTTCGCGATTGGCCTTCATGGCGTCGGCCCAGGCGGCGTCATCGGGATCGAACGGGGCTTCCCCGCGGAGCTTCCAATAGCGGAAGAGCGCCCCGGCGGAGCAGTCGAAGGCTCCGCCGGTGTCATCACGGAAGGTGGCGGAGAAGTCCCAGAGCGAACGGAAATCCTCCGTGACGGAGCAGGAGGCGCCGGCGCCGAGGGCATTGACGGCCGCCACCGGCCCGCCCTCGGCGTCGGGGGCAAGGCGGGCGACCTCATCCAGGCGCTGGAACAGCGCCTCCGCGGCGTTGCGGGCGTACACGGCGTCCTCGTCCGCGATGCGGACCCAGAACTTCGAGCCCAAGGCGTCGTGGGAGAAGCTGTGGATGCTGGGGGTCGATTCCATGCCTGCCTGAGGACGAAAACGTTTCGGACGGCTTTGGCAACCAAGGGCCTACCGCAGGCCGGGGGCGTCGAGCTGCGCCTTGACGCCCTTGACGTCCTGCAAAAGCAGCCAGAACTGCTCCCCGTCACGGACGGTCAGTGAATAGGTTCGGTGACCGGGCACGGACGGGCGGCTGGCGTCGTAGGCCGGGAGGAACCTGACGGGGGCCTTCTCCGCGCCTTCGAACTCTCCGAAACCCACCTGGAAGGAGCGCAGGTAATACGGCAGCGGCCAGTAGTGTCCGCCCGAGATCGCCACATAGAAAGGTTTTCCGGGATTCGCCCGCTGCCATGACGCGCCGTATTCCGCGATCTCCCCGGTCAGCATGTTCCCATGGAAGCGGGTGCGCGTGTGTCGCTCCAGCACGATGCCGGAGGCGAACACGAAGGCCGTCGCAAGGCTCAATGAAACGGCCAGCCTGCCGACCGATCCTTCGGCCAGCAGAGGCCAGGCGACGGACAGACTCAGGCAGACGGGCAGGAACAGCAGCCAGGGGGTCTTGTAGGGCAGCGCGAGGTGAAAAAGGAAGCAGCCGACGGCGAAGGCGAGCGGCACGTCTCGGACTGAACGCGTCCCGGAACGGACCAAGCGCGCCACGACCAGGACGGCGAGCCACAGCCCGACCGCCCACCAGTAGCCTGGGTTCGTCAGAGGAAGCGTCTCCTCGTTGCCCGAGGCCACGCCGAAGGAGCGCCAGAACTGGCGACCCCAGGCGGTGACGCCGTTGAGGTCGGTGAACAGCCAGGTCTGCAGGGCGAGCCAAACCGCCGTCGCCCCCGCGGCCGTCCATGCGATGCGACGCCAGGTCAGCGTCTCACGGGCGAGGATGATGAGAGTCAGCAGGAAAACGCCCAGGTAGGCGGCGGCGGTCACCTTGCAGGCCAGCGCCAGGCCGAAGCCGGCGCCAGCCAGGGCCGGCTTCCACCCGCAAGCAGGAGCGGCGGCGGACTCCATCCAAAGCAACGCGCCCCAGACGAAGCCGGCGACGAGCAAAGCCTCCTGGATGTAATAATGTCCGAAATAACATCCGGCCGAACTCAGAAACAGGAGGAGGGCGGCCGATCCCCTCGTCAGCCAGGAGACCTCGCGCAGGGCGAGCGGTGCGGCGCAGACCAAAAGATAGAAAAGGAACGGCACCAGGCGCAGGTCCGACTCGGTGGCGTCATCGAAGCTCAATCCTCGCAGGGCGAAGACGCCCCTGGCCGCAAGGGCGAGCGCCGGCCCGTGGAACTTGTCCTGATTATCGCTGTAAGCCGCGCCCGCGGCGGAGTCCCTGGCGAACGACCACTGCACGGCCTCGTCGGCGTGCAGGGAGGGCTCGGGCTGCTGGATTGCGAAGAGGATGCCCACGGGCGAATGCAACGCGGAGCCGACGAGATCCATCGCGACCAGCCAGAGCAGGGCGCCGGCGGCCAGCAGACCCACTTTGAGAATCCGGCCGAGCTTCGTCATGGCTCAGAGGCCGAAGCGCTTCTGCAGGGCCGTCTTGATCTCGAGCGGCACGAGCGCGGCCGACATCGGCCCCTGGGCCTCACGCCAGGCGTAGACGGTGGTCAGAGACCCCTTGGCGACGGCCCGTTCACTGACGGCGGCGGTGAAGCCCCAGACGAGCTTCTTGTCCCCGATCTCGACCGGCGTCAGCGCGACGGTCACGACGTCCTCGCGGTAGATCGGCGAAAGGAAGTCGCACTCGACGCGCACGCGGGGGAAGCCGGTGAGCTTGGCGCCTTCGGCACGGAGGAACGGCAGCCTGAGCTCGCGGAAGAGCGCCTCCTCGGTGGCCTCGACCCAGAAGAACACCGTGGAGAAATGGACGATGCCGGCGGCATCCGTATCGGCGAAGTTGGCGCGATGCTCGGTGACGAACGGGGTCATGGCCTCATCCAATCGTCCGAAGCGTCGGGCGCAACCGCCAAGCCGTCACCTGCCCTTTCGCCGCAGCCAGGCGACCGAAGCGCTGCCTCCGCCCGAAGCCTCGACGCAACGCCGCAGCAAGTCCTGCGGCTCCCTTTGGACGGTGAAAAGATAGAGCCGTGGCCCCCGGCCCCGGCCGGCGCGGCCGAAGGCCTCCAGCCAGACGGCCTGCCATCGGTAGGAGGCGCGGACGTCGCCCTTCATGGGCGCATAGGCGCTGTCCGAGTAGACCTGACGAGGTCCTTTCGGAGTGCGATGGTAGATGCGCACCCCGTCCTGGAAGTCGGAGAAGACCACCAGGGCGTCGTAGGGCTCGTGCAGCATGCGGTCGATCCAGGCGCCGAGAGATCCTTTTTCACAGGCGGTCCGCAGGGAGAGGAAAGCCGCGCGGCCGGCGGGCGTGAGCGCCTCCGGGTCGGTCAGGGTCCGTTCTTCGCGGAGGCGAGGCGGGTCGCCCGTGAAACCGCGGCCATGCACGACCCGGTCATCGAGCCCCACGATGCGGGCGCCGTCGAACCTGAACACGTCCGCATCCGGATACTGCGCACGTATCTCCGCCTCGACCTTCGGCAAGTAAGGCCGCATCGAACCGGAGCAGTCCAGATAGACCGCGACCTTGGTCGCCCGCATGCGAAGCCCCATCACGGAACGAGACTCGCGGGCCGTCCCCATGCCGACCCCGGCGCCCCTGCCGGCCGCGTGTCCCAAGCCCATGCCCCTGCCTGCGGATCTGCCGGCCAGCGCCGATTCAAGCACGGATGACAGCGTCGACGGCACGGACGCAAGCGGGGGCAACTTCACGCCCGCCGGACGCCCCACGGCCGCGATCCGCTTGGGGACGTGACCTGTCGGCGGCCTCTTCACTGGGATGGCCTGACGCGGCGCCGCCGACGTTGAGCCTCCGCCGGGGCCGACACAGGCGCTGCTCCGCGGATGTGAAGGCGGTGGCGGCTCACGCATCACGATCCAGCAGGCCAGCACGACCAGGCAGGCGTGGACGGCCACGGACGCCGCAGCTCCGCGCCAATCGCGTTCCCGTCGCGCCCGTCTGAACAGGAGATCCGGCCCCATCCGGATGACTTCAAGCCGGAGCCTGCTTCGCTCAACCACGCCGACCTGAGCATGACAACCCTGGTCCGGGCAGGGCCAACCCCATGGCGGACCCTTTCAGATTGTGATGAGGCGGCGACGACGCAGTCTCAGGACATGCGCCCCGCCCTGCTCTTCCTGCTGCTTGCGTCGACCGCGATGTTGATGGCGGAGCCCTTCGAAGTGGAGGTCCGCACGCGACCGAAGGACGTCGCCCGCACCGAACCCGTCTTGGCCAGGACGCGCGTCGAACCCAAGCGCACGGCCGCGATCGTCTGCGACATGTGGGACACCCACACCTGTCCCGCGGCGGCGGCGCGGGTGGCGGAAATGGCTCCACGCATGGACCGTGTGCTGAGGGAGCTGCGGCAGCGCGGAGTCCTCATCATCCACTGTCCCAGCGACACCATGAAGTTCTACGAGGGCTCCCCGGGCAGGAAACTGGCCCAATCGGCGCCTCAGGCGCCCACCAAGACGCCCTTGCAGCGCTGGATTCGGCTCATGCCGGAGCGCGAGGGCGCCCTGCCCATCGACGATTCCGACGGAGGCTGCGACGGACCGCGGACCTGGAAGCCCGGCGACCCCTACCCTTGGACCCGCCAGATCGCCGCCATCGCCATCGAGCCAGGCGACGCCGTCACGGACAGCCGGGAGGCCTACGACCTCATGGTCTCGCAAGGCCGGGACACGGCCATCATCATGGGCGTGCACCTGAACATGTGCGTGCTGGGCCGTCCCTTCGGCATCCGCCAGCTCGTGTCACAGGGCCTGAGCACCTTCCTCATGCGCGATCTCACGGACACCATGTACAATCCTGAGCGTGCGCCGAAGGTCAGCCACTTCGAGGGCACGCGGCTCATGGTCGAGCACGTCGAGCGCCACTGGTGCCCGACGCTGACCAGCGCCGAAATCCTCGGCGGCAGCCCCTTCAGGTTCGCCGCCGACCGCTGAGGAGGCTCAGCGGACCGGCTTGACCGCGCCGGCCCCCTGCGGCACGCCGGGCGCCTTGGAGTCGCCCTTGCCGAGATTGGCGGGATTGATCTTGGTCACCGCGCCGCCGGAGGCCGTGGCGAGAGACGTGATGAAAGCTCCCGGATTGTTGCGCGTCGTGAACACGTAGAGCTTGGGCCCGTTGGCCTGGGGCGAGAAGGACTTGATCCAGTCCTGCTCCCATTCCTTCTCCGAAGGCTTGCGATTGTCGACGCCACGTCCGACCCCGTAGTTGGTGTCGTCGGAGAAAAGCACGAGCGGCGTCGGCGCGAAGCCCTTCTCCGCCTTGACTCCCTTGACGCGGATCTGCGTCAGGCCGTAGTCCGCGAAGTCCGTGAAGACGACCAGCGCGTCGTAGGTCTTCTCGTCGCGCATGATGTCGAGCCAGGCGCCGAGCCGGCCGGTCCGGAAGTGCTGGTCGTAGCGCGTGAGCATCGTGCGGCCCTTGCCCGAAAGCGTCTTGGGCTCAGTGACCGGCTTGAGCGTCTTGCCGTCAGGGCGCTTGGTGTTGGTGTTCACCCCGCGGGCGGAGCGCACCTTGTTCTTCATGAAGTCCTTGCCGCCCACCACGTCCCCGTCCTGGATGGTGATGGCCGGCTGCTCGTAGATGAACACGTCGGCGTCCGGGAACGACTTCTTGATCTCAGACTGCACCGCGTCGAGGTAGTCGATGAGCGAGTCGGAGGAGTCGAAGTAGACCGCGATGCTCTGGGCGAAGACCTGGGCGCCCATCATGGGCTTGGCCACGAAGTTCTTGCCGCCGCCCACGCCCATGCCGCGTCCGGCGCCGATGCCGCCGCCGGAACCGCCGCCGAAGCCCTTGGAGGAGCCGCCGCCCATCATGCCCGAGATCATCGAGGACATGGAGGCCGCGGGCGGAAGATCGGGGAGAGCGATGGAGGACGTCGAGCTCTTGGACGTGATCCTGGCCGTGGTCTTGGCCATGTTCTTCACGTTCTTGGGCTGCACCTTGCGGGGCTGGTTGTTGACCCGTTCGCCGCCGCTGCCGCCGCCGGCGCCGGTGGCGAACGTGTTGGGATCCTTCTTGGTCTGCGTCGTGATTTCGGACACCACCCAGGCGGCGGCCAGAAGGACCAGGAGCGCGTGGATGGCGAGGGAGACCGTGAGGCCTTCACCGCCGAGACGGCGCCAGAAAGAGCCACGGGGGCGCACCGTGACCACCGACTCGGTCTTGGCGGGCTTGACCTCAGGAGCGTCTCCGGAGGGGGGCGGGGGCGGGGTTTCGCTCATCGCAGAAGGGGGAATACAATCATTGAGCGGCACCGGAGTGCTTCAACCCATTTCCTTGCCCAGGGCCTCGTTCAGAAATGGCTTGCGAGGGCGGCCGAACGGCCTTTTCTCTGCACTTCCCACTGATTGCAGGGTGGAGCAGCCCGGTTAGCTCGTCAGGCTCATAACCTGAAGGTCGTAGGTTCAAATCCTACCCCTGCACCCAATTTCAAGACGTTGAATGACAGCAGTTTGTGATAATTAAGCAGATGCGACTTGCAACCCGCGTCGTTTAATAGCACGATAACCACAGTTAAATTTGCCCTACGGGGCAATGGGGTAAGTAAGATAAAGCAGTAAAAAACAGGCGGCTTGCATAGGGGTATGCAAGCCGCCTCCTTTTTCGGGGGTCGTGAAGACCGGACCTCAGCCGCCGCCGGTCATCTTGGAGATGAGCGCGATCAGCGGCAGGAACATCGCGAGCACGATCGTGCCGACCACGACGGCCAGGAACACGATGAGGACCGGCTCGATGATCGAGGTCAGGGCGGTCACGGCGTTGTCGACCTCCTCGTCGTAGATGTCGGCCACGCGGTTGAGCATCTCGGGCAGCTGGCCGGTCTCCTCGCCCACCTGGATCATCGAGGTGACCATCTGCGGGAAGACTCCCGACTGCTCGAGCGGCACCGAGAGCGGCTCGCCGTCACGCACCCGGTCATGGACGCGCTCCAGCGACTTCGCGATGACGACGTTGTCGAGCGTGTCACGGGTGATGGAGATGGACTGCAGGATGGGCACGCCCGAGGCCATGAGCGTGCCGAACGTGCGGGCGAAGCGTGAGACCGAGACGATCTGCACGAACGAGCCGACCTTGGGCAGGCGGAAGATCATGCGGTCGAACAGCGCCTTGCCCTTCGGGGTGGCCAGCCAGTACTTGAGGCCGAACCAGAGGCCGGCGACGAGCACCGGAGTGATGTACCAGAATTCCGTGAGGGCCTTGGAGATGCCCACGACGAACTCGGTGAGGGGCGGCATCTGGGTCTTCTGGCCGTCGAGCAGCTTCTGGAACGAGGGCACGACCTTCACCATCAGGATGTAGACGATGATGATGGCGACGGAGAGCACGACGCCCGGGTAGACCATCGCCGACTTGACCTTCTTCGCGATGCGGGAGGCCTTCTCGCGGAACTTGGCGAGACGGTCCAGGACCTTGTCGAGCACGCCGCCGGCCTCGCCGGCGCGGATCATGTTCACGTAGAGCTTGTCGAAGACCTTGGGGTGGGACTGCAGGGCCTCGGACAGGTTGTTGCCCTGGGCGACGCTCTCCGCGACGTTGGTCAGGATGTCCTTGAAGGCGAGGTTGCGCTCCTGCTTGGCGATCAGCTCAAGCGCGCGGAGGAGCGGCAGGCCGGCGGTGATCAGCGTGGCGAGCTGGCGGGTCATGACCGTGACGTCGTCCTGCGTGACCTTGGCGCGGAAGCCGAAGCCGCCCTTCTTGCGGGCGGCGGGCGCGGCGGCCGCCGGCTTGGCAGCGCCGCCGTCGGCGGTGAGGCCGGTGACCATGAGGCCGCGGGCCATGAGCTTCTGACGGGCCTGCGCCTCGTCAGGGGCGGTGATGGAACCGGTGGTCTGGGCGCCGTTCTTGTCGAGGGCGGTGTACTTGTAGTCGGGCATGGTGATGCGGTGAAGGGGGTTCAGGTGTACTTGAGGACTTCCTCGATGGTCGTGAGGCCGTCGAAGATGCAGCGGAGCCCGTCCTCACGGAGGGGCCGCATGCCGGACTCGACGGACTTCTGCTTGAGCACCAGCGTGGGCGCCTTCTGCGTGATGAGGGTGCGGATGCCGTCGTTGATGGGCATCAGCTCGAACAGGCCCTGGCGGCCGCGGTAGCCGGAGCGGTTGCACTCGGGGCAGCCCTTGCCGAAGAAGAACTGCTTGCCCGCGATCTCAAGCGCGTCGACCTCGAGCATCGAGACCACCTCCTTGTCGGGCTCGTAGGCCGTCTTGCAGGAACGGCAGATGCGACGCAGGAGGCGCTGGGCGAGGACGCCCTCGAGGGAGGCGGAGATGAGGAACGGCTCCAGCCCCATGTCGATGAGACGGGTCACGGCCCCGGGCGCGTCGTTGGTGTGGAGGGTGGAGAGCACGACGTGTCCCGTGAGCGACGCCTGGACGGCGATCTGGGCGGTCTCAAGGTCGCGGATCTCGCCCACCATGATGGTGTCCGGGTCCTGACGCAGGAAGGAGCGGAGCGCGGCGGCGAAGGTGAGCCCCACCTGGTGGTTGATGGGCACCTGCATGATGCCTTCGACCTCGTACTCGACGGGGTCCTCGGCGGTGAGGATCTTGATGTCCTCGGTGTTCACCTCGCGGAGCGCGGAGTAGAGGGTGGTCGTCTTGCCGGAGCCGGTCGGACCGGTGACGATGAAGATCCCGTTCGGACGGTTCACCATCTGGCGGATGCCCTCCTTGATGTCGTCCTGCATCGAGAGCGCGTCGAGGCTCAGGTTGACGACGGTCTTGTCCAGGATTCGGAGCACGACGGACTCGCCGAACTGCGTGGGGAGGGTCGAGACGCGGAGGTCGATGGCGCGGCCGCCGATGGTGGTCTTGATGCGTCCGTCCTGGGGGACGCGTCGCTCGGCGATGTTGAGGGCCGAAAGCACCTTGACGCGGGCGATGACTGCGGCCGCCAGGTTCTTGGGCGGCGGCGCCATCTCGTAGAGCGAGCCGTCGATGCGGTAGCTGATGCGGAACTGGTCCTCGAAGGGCTCGAAATGGATGTCCGAGGCCTTGGCCTTCACGGCCTCCTGGAGCACGAGGTCGACGAACCGGATGATGGGCGCCTGGCTGGCGGCGGCGGCGACGTCCTCCTCGGTCTGCACGGCCTCGGCCTGGTCGAACTCCCCGAGCAGGTCCTCCATGGAGGAGGCGGAGGGCTCGCCGTAGGCGCGGATCACGGCGGAGTCCACCTGGTCCGGATCGGCCACGGCGAACTCGACGTCACGCTGCAGGATGAAGGTCAGCTCGCCGACGGCGGCCGAATTGAAGGGATCCTTGGCGACCAGCACGAGCTTGCCGGCTTCGTCGGCGACGGGCACCACCACGTACTTGTGGGCCTGGGCGGGCTTGAGGACGCGGACGATCTCCGAGGCGGAGTCGGCGGGCACGGCGGAGTAAAACTGGACCTGCAGGTGGTCGGCGATCGCCTGGAGCAGCGTGGGCCGGTCGGCCATTCCGGAGTCGAGCAGGGCGTCGGCGAAGGACTTGCCGGTGGTCGCGTGCGACTCCCAGAGCTCGCCGGCCTGGGCGGCGTCGACGAGGCCGGCCTCGAGGGCGATGTCACGGATGATGTCGCTGTGGTCTTCGAACATGGAGGTCAGGAGTTGGCGGAGCCCTTGCCGCCGATCCGCGCGCGGATGGCCTCGGGGTCCTGGCAGTAATTGTAGACCTCCTCCTCGGAGACGACGCCCTGGGCGAGCAGGGCGAGCAGGTCGGCGTCGAGGGAGCGCATGCCGCGGGCGGCGCCGGTCTCGATGTCGGAGGCGATCTGGAAGGTCTTCTTGTCGCGGATCTTGGCGGCGACGCCCACGGTGTTGATGAGGATCTCGAACGCGGCGACGCGACGGTCGTCGAGCGTGTGCAGCAGGCTCTGCGAGATGACCATGCTGAGCGAGGAGGCGAGCTGCACCTGCACCTGGTCGCGGCTGCCGGTGGGGAAAGCGTCGACGATGCGCTCGATGGTGCGGGCCGCGCCCGAGGTGTGCAGGGTGCCGAGCACGAGGTGGCCGGTCTCGGCCGCGGTGAGCGCGGCCTCGATGGTCTCGAGGTCGCGCATTTCGCCGATGAGGATGACGTCGGGGTCCTGCCGGAGCGCCGCGCGCACGCCTTCGGCGAAGGAGGGCATGTCCGGCCCCACCTCGCGCTGCGTGACGGTGCACTTCTTGTGCGGGTGGACGTACTCGATCGGGTCCTCGAGGGTGATGATGTGGCCCGATTCGTGCTGGTTGATCCAGTCGATCATCGACGCCAGAGTCGTGGACTTGCCGGAACCGGTGGGGCCGGTGACGAGCACGAGCCCGCGGGCCCGGCGCAGCTGGTCCTTGATGACGGGCGGCAGGCGCAGCTGCTCGAGGGTGAACATGCGGGTCGGCAGCAGACGCAGGACGAGCCCGGTCTCCCCGGTGGCCCGGAAGGCGTTGCAGCGGAGGCGGCCCTTCTTCTGGAAAGCGAAGGCGAAGTCACAGCCGCCCTCACGGGTGAGACGCTCGCGGAGGTGGGCCGGCACGATCCGGGCGGCGAGCGCCTCGGTCTCGGCCGACACGAGGGCCGGGCCCTCGAGCGGGACGATGTCGCCGTTGATGCGGAGGGACGGGGGACGGCCGACGTGCAGATGCAGGTCGGAAGCCCCGTTCTCGAGCATCGCCTCCAGCAGCTGGTCGAGATCGTAGGCCATGGCGGTCAGAGCACGTCGTCCGCCACGGTGGCGCTGATGACCTCCTCGACGGTGGTCATGCCGGAGAGGATCTTGCGCATGCCGTCCTCGCGCATGGTGCGCATGCCGGCCTCGCGGGCCTTGCGACGGAGGTCGACGAGCGTGGCGCCGGAGTAGATCATCTCCTGGATCTCCTCGGTGATGACGAAGAGCTCGAAGACGCCGCGCCGGCCCTTGTAGCCGCGTTCGCCGCACTTCGCGCAGCCGGCCCCCTTCATCGGGGTGGCGCCGGCCAGGTCCTTCTCGGTGAGGCCGACGGACATCAGCTCCTTGGAGGAGGGCGTGTGGGGCTGGGCGCAGTTCTGACAGACGCGGCGCACGAGGCGCTGGGCGAGGGCGCCGCGGAGGGCGGCCGACACGAGGAAGGGCTTGACGCCGATGTCGACGAGGCGGGTGACGGCGGACACGGAGTCGTTGGTGTGCAGGGTCGAGAAGACCATGTGGCCCGTGAGCGCCGCGTTGATCGCGATTTCGGCGGTCTCAAGGTCGCGGATTTCACCGATCATCACGACGTTGGGCGCCTGTCGCAGCATGGCGCGCAGCGCGGCGGCGAAGGTCATGCCGACGTCGCGCTTCACCTGGACCTGGTTGATGCCCGCCATCTGGTACTCGACCGGATCCTCGACGGTGATGATCTTGCGGTCGGGCTTGTTGATGTAGTTGAGGGCGGAATACAGGGTGGTCGACTTGCCCGAGCCGGTCGGACCGGTGACGAGGAAGACGCCGTCGGACCCGCCGATGAGGGACTGGAACTTGGCCTGGTCGTCCGCGAAGAAGCCGAGCTCGGGCAGGCCGAGCTTGAGGCCCTCCTTGTCGAGGATTCGCATGACGATGGACTCGCCGTAGACGGTCGGCAGGACGGAGACGCGGAGGTCGATGTCGCGGCCGCCGGTGCGGGCCTGGATGCGTCCGTCCTGCGGGATGCGCTTCTCCGCCAGGGAGACGTCGGCCATCAGCTTGAGTCGGGATATGACGGAGGGCTGCAGGCGCTTGGGCGGCCCTTTCATCTCCTGCAGCACGCCGTCGATGCGGAAGCGCACGCGGAAGCGCTTCTCCAGGGGCTCGAGATGGATGTCCGAGGCCTTGCGCCGGATGGCGTCGACGATCAGGGAGTTGACGTACCGGATGATGGGCGCGTCGTCCTCCTTGACCTCGCCGCCCTGCGGCAGCTCGACCGAGACGCCGTCCTCGGACTTGCCGAAGACCTCCTCATAGGAGACGTTGACCTGGCCGCCGCTGTAGCAGCGGTCGATGGCGGAACGGAGCTCGTCCGGCGGCGCCAGCTTGGGATGCAGGGGAAGCTTGAGGATGCGGGACAGCGAGTCGAGGGTCTCGGTGTCGAGCGGGTCGGCGATGGCGACGAGCAGTTCGACGCCGTCCATCTGCAGAGGCAGGATCGAGTGACGCTCGGCCTGCTCGCGGCCGACGAGCTTGAGGAGCTCCTCCGCCGGCGCGACCTGGGACACGTCGACGACCTCCATGTCGAACTCCGCCCCGAGGGCCTGGGTGATCGACTGCCAGGTGACCTTCTTTTCGGCCACGAGGTGCTCGAGCGCCGCGGTGTCAGGATTCTGGCCTTCCTTGAGTTCGCCCAGGGCGGAACGGGCGGCGGCCACGTCATCCGGGGAAACCAGTCCCTTGTCCTGAATGAATTGGATGACGAAGTCGTCGGCGGTCGTCACAGGCGTAGTTCCCGGGGTGAGAAAAAGGGGGTTGAGACGTTTCCTTGGGGGGAAACGGTTGGAAAAAATACGCTAAAACGCCGACTAGGTGCGGCAACCGCAAAGTATCCCCACGCTTCAGGCGGAAAGGCCAGCCGCCAGCTGCGTCGCAAGCCGGTCGACTTGACGCTGCAGTGAGGGAAGGTCTCCATCATTCCAGAGGACGTAGTCAGAATTCTTAACCTTACGACTCATAGGCATTTGCATCTTTATTCGACGCTCAGATTCTTCCGGACTCAGACCCCTGCTTTGGAGACGTTGCAGGCGGACGGAATCGGAGCAGGCCACGCAGACGACGCGATCAAACTCCGGGGCGAGCTGTTTTTCGAAAAGCAAAGGAATCTCGACGACGTAAGAGCGGGATGCATCGGCGACGGCCTCACGCCGGAGATCCGCGACCAAGGGGTGCACCAGCGACTCGAGGAAATCCAGCTCCGCCCTTTCCGCGAAGACCTTGGCGGCGATCCGGGGGCGGTCCGGGGAGCCGTCAGCATGGTAGAAGCCCTGGCCCCACCTTTGCTGGACGGCCTGCCGCACTTCAGGCAGACAGAGCGCCCGGTGGGCGAGGGAGTCGGCGTCGACATGCACGAACCCATGGGCCGCGAAGCAGGCGGCGGCGGCGCTTTTGCCGCAGCCTATCCCGCCCGTGAGCCCGATGACCATGCCGGGATTCTGCCGGAAGGCCCGCGAGGGGCAAACCTCAAGCGGGCGTCGGGGAGGATTCCGTGCCGGGCGCGGCGCCGGGCGAAGGCTCACGGGGGACGGGAGCCACGGGCGCGCCGACCACGGGCGTCTGGATGGCGCCCGTGCGGACGATTTCCGCCACATGCACCCCGTCCAGCGTCTCGTGCTCGAGCAGGGCTTCGGCCACCTTGCGATGGGCCTCGGCGTGCTCGGAAAGGATCGATTCGGCGCGCGCATACTGCTCGCGGATGATGGCGGAGACCGCCTCGTCGATGCGGCGCGAAGTGTCGTCGCTGTGCGACTGGGTGCGGGCGATCTCCCGGCCGAGGAACACGGTGTCGGAATTCTCACCGAGCGCCACGGGGCCGAGGTCGCTCATGCCCCACTCGCAGACCATCTGACGGGCCATGCGCGTGGCCTGCTTGATGTCGGAGGAGGCTCCGTTGGAGATGTCGCCGGTGACGACCTTCTCGCCGATGCGTCCGGCCATGGCCATGCAGACGTAGTTCAGCAGGCGCGTCTTCGAGTAGCCGAGGATCTCCTTCTTGGGCATGATCATCGCCATGCCGAGGGCGCGGCCGCGGGGGATGATGGTCACCTTGTGCAGGGGCATGTGCCCGTCGTCGATGACGCTCTGCACGACCGCGTGGCCGGCCTCGTGATAGGCGGTCGCGCGGCGGTCCTCCTCGTCCATGACCTTCTTGCGCTCGCGGCCGAAGGCGATCTTGTCGCGGGCCTCCTCGACGTCGGACATCTCGACCTTGTCGCGGTTGCGACGGCCGGCGTGGAGGGCCGACTCATTGAGGAGATTGGCGAGGTCGGCGCCGGACATCCCGGTCGTCATGCGGGCGACGCGGGCCAGGTCGACGGAAGGAGCGAGCTGGAAACGCTTGGCGTGCACGGCGAGCACGGCCTCGCGGCCCTTGAGGTCGGGAAGGTCGACGAAGACCTGGCGGTCGAAACGGCCCGGACGCAGGAGCGCCTGGTCGAGGACGTCGGAGCGGTTGGTGGCGGCGATGACGATCACGCCGGCCTGGCCGTCGAAACCGTCCATCTCGACCAGCAGGGAGTTGAGCGTCTGCTCGCGCTCGTCGTTGCCGCCGCCGAGGCCCGCGCCGCGCTGACGGCCGACGGCGTCGATCTCATCGATGAAGATGATGCAGGGCGCCATCTTGCGCGCCTGCTCGAAGGTGTCGCGCACGCGGGCGGCGCCCACGCCGACGAACATCTCGACGAAGTCCGAGCCGCTGATGCTGAGGAAGGGCACGCCGGCCTCGCCGGCCACCGCGCGCGCGAGCAGGGTCTTGCCGGTGCCGGGCGGGCCGACCATGAGGATGCCCTTGGGAATCGAGGCGCCGATGCGCGTGAAGCGCTTGGGGTCCTTGAGGAAGTCGACGACCTCCTTGACCTCCTCCTTGGCCTCGTCGCAGCCGGCGACGTCCTTGAAGGTCGTGGTCTCCTTCTCGGTGGCGTTGAGCCGCGCACGGCTCTTGGCGAACTGCATCGCGCCCCGGTTCGCGTTCTTGAGGAACCGGTACATCATGAACAGCACCACGCCGGAGACGAGAAGGGTGGGCAGGACGTTCCACAGGAACATGGTCCAGCCGGTCTGGGAAGGCACTTCCTTGAAGGCCTCGGAAGGCACCGATTCGCGGAGGACCTCGAAGTCCTTGTCGGTCAGACGGCCGTCGGCGAAGAACCTGGACTTTTCGCCCTCCGCCGCGCCCTTCACCTCCAGTTCACCGGTGATGTGGTACCAGCCCTTGCCGCCGGCGGGATTCTCACGGACGGAAATGGCGCGGATCTTCTTCTCCTGGGCCATGGTGAGGACCTTCGGGACCTTGAACTCCTGGACGGCGGCGGGATCGGGCCCGGCCAGCTGGAGAAGGGCCACGACGGCCAGCATGATGAGCAGCCAGACCAGGACGGGCTTGCCGCTCATCCTCTGACCGCCCTTGTCATCATCGTCATTCTGGCTCATCGGACGTTCCAGCCTACCCTGCCGGACGGCCAAGTCAAACGGAGAGCCCCCCGGCACGGGCCATCAAGCCTGCGGTCATGACAGGGCGGAAGGCCCGGAACCCACAGGATTTCCTCGCCGGCGAGCACGACGGGCAGGGAGTCGCGGAGCTCTTCCGGCACCTTCCGGTTGATGAGCATGTCGGAGACTTTGGATCCTCCGGGAGCGCCGAGAGGACGGTAGCGGTCCCCTTCGGCCCGACCGCGCCAGCCGAGGGCTTCGACGGGGGGCCGCAGGTAGACTTCGGAGGCGTTGGGAACGCCGCCGGATGAAAGGGTCTCCCACAGGGGCGCATCGACATCGGCGAGCTCGGCCGTGAGTCCGCACTCGGCATCGGGCGAGCCAAGCTGCAGAGAACGAACGGCGGCTCCCCAGGCGGGCGCCTCGTCGCACGGAATGAGCACGCCGGCACGGAGACGGAAGAGCCGGCCGCAGAGAGTGAACCGCCCCTCCCCTCCCCTCACCGCCGCTTCGACGAGAGGAGCAAGCGACTGCGGGGATGCGTCGGCATCAAGGACCCTGCGCGCGTGCTCGGCCAGCGCCGCATGGGCGAGGGCGGACGGACGGCCGCGGAGTCCGGACAGGTCAAGCGAAGCCGCACCCGGACTGCAGCCGAGCTCGGCCGCCCAGGCGAGCAGCGCATCATGCGAGTCCCCGAGGATCGAGGCGGAAAGGGCGAAACCGGCGGGATGGCCCTCGCCCAGGGCGGCCGCGGCCCCGGACTCCAGCCAAGACCTGACGCGATTCCGCGCCGTGACCGGAAGGGCGTTGGTCGCGTCCTCCCTCCAGGGGACTCCGGCGGTGCGCAAGGCCGTGACGAGGTCGCGCTTGCGGAGGCCGGCGGCGACCAGCGGGCGCCACCTGACATGACCGTCGCGGAATCCGCGGCGCACGCGCGGCGAGGCGAGTCCGCCCGCTCCGGCGCCGCGCGCGAGCCGCAGGAGGACCGTCTCGACCACGTCATCCAAGTGGTGCGCGGTGACCAGCACGCGGGCGCCGCAGTCGGCGCGAGCCGAAGCGAAGAAGGCCTCGCGGGCCGAACGAAGTCCGCCCTCCGACGCGGCTCCCGACGTCTCCCGCGCACCACGCAGGCACCGCACGCCGCAGGCCGCGCAAAGCCGGCTGACGAAATCGGCGTCCGCCGCGGATTCGGCGCCGCGCACGCGGTGGTCGAAATGGGCGACGACGAGGCGGCCCGCGAAGTCCGGATCCCCCGCGAGGGCGAGCAGCAGGTAGACCGAATCCGCACCGCCTGAAACGCCGGCCAGCACGGGGCCGCCGGGATCGTCCGCCAGACGCGGCAGACGCGGCAGACTCGAGGCCGCCGCGCGGAGCTGTTCGGGACTGGGCAGACCTTCGGTCACGCCGTCACGGTAGCCACGGCCGCACGACTGACAAACCCAACCGCCTCAGAGGGCCAGAGTGTCCTTGCCGTACCAGCGTCGGAGCGCCTCGGGCACGCGCACGACGCCGTCGGGACCGACGTTGTTCTCCAGGATCGCGGCCAGGACCCGGGGCAGTCCCAGTCCGGAGCCGTTGAGCGTGTGGACGTGCTCGGGCTTGCCGTCCTTGGGACGGAAGCGGATGCCGGCGCGGCGGGCCTGGAAGTCGGTGAAGTTGGAGCAGCTGGAGACCTCGAGCCAGCGCTTCTGGCCGCCGGCCCAGACCTCGAGGTCATACTGCTTGCTGTGCGCGAAGCCTATGTCCCCGGCGCAGATGAGCAGGACTCGGTAAGGCAGGCCCAGCTTCTGCAGCAGACGTTCCGCGTCGCCGCGGAGCGACTCGAGCTCCTCGAAGGACCGCGACGGATGCACCCACTTGACCAGCTCCACCTTGTCGAACTGATGCAGGCGGTTCAGGCCGCGCACATGGGCGCCCCAGCTGCCCGCCTCGCGGCGGAAGCAGGGCGTGTAACCGCAGCGCTTCACCGGCAGGGCGGATTCCTCGAGGATCTCGTCGCGGAAGAAGTTGGTGACCGGCACCTCCGCCGTGGGGATGAGGTAGAAGTCGTCCGTCTGCGCATGGTACATCTGCCCCTCCTTGTCGGGCAGCTGACCGGTCGCGGTGGCGCTGGCGGCGTTGACGAGCAGGGGAGCGTGGACCTCCTGGTAGCCCGCCGCACCGGCCTCCTCGAGGAAGAACTGGATGAGGGCGCGCACGAGGCGGGCCATGTCGCCGACATAGAAGGGGAAGCCGGCTCCGGTCACCTTGACTCCGCGCTCGAAGTCCACCGCCTTGGCGAACCAGGGGATGTCCCAATGCGGCTTGGCGGCGCCGGAGACCAGGGCGCCGACGTCACCCCACTCCGAAACCACGCGGTTGTCGGCCTCGGTGCGTCCGGGAGGCACGGAGTCGTGCGGCACGTTGGGCACCGTGAGCGCGGCGGCCTGCCAGGCGGCCTCGGCGTCCTGCACCCGCTTCTCCAGCTCCTTCACCCAGGCCGAGGCGGACTTCATCTCGGCGACCTTGGCGACGAACTCCGGAGATCCTTTGGGCAGCGCGGCCATCTCCTTGTTGGCGGCGTTCTGCGCGGAACGGGCCGCCTCGAAATCGGC
>JACCDJ011733998.1_pt1 | contig 29545 bp, 23 predicted proteins | sample 7444481 | NCBI WGS metagenome assembly JACCDJ01 (sample SAMN15323435, study PRJNA562643) | freshwater metagenome | isolation source: river surface water | place: USA:Blue River Watershed | collected 2017-08-15 | reverse complement strand
CACATTCAACAGTTGCACGGATTCAAACCCAGTGATATAACCGCGCATGGTAGACTTGATCTTGCCCGACTTAAACTGTAAATAAGGTGTGAAATTGTATTCATCATTACGCTCATATCCTTTTGAAAGAATAGCAACGCCTTGATTGGATACTTCAATGGTATTATCAATATAGGTTACGTTTCTTCTGAAACCAGTACCCAATTTCCATTTATCACTCAATTGGTGATTAACATTGATCTGCTGTACTGTTTTCCAATAAGGTTCTACTGTTTTTTGTGCCTGATTGGGCTTTAAACTGTATCCTTCAGATTTATTGTAATTCAAAGAAGCAGTTACATCAGTTTTATTGAATCTCCTTGAAAAATTAATTGTACCATCTAGTGTATTGAACCTACCATAGCGCAATCCTACATCTGTCTTGTTTTGACCAGCACCATCCGTAATGATGTTGATTACACCACCCATAGCCTCTGAACCATATAAACTTGAAGAAGGACCTTTTACAATTTCAATTTTGCGAATATTTCTCACCGAGATTCTAGATAAATCCAAAACACCACCAGTTCTTCCAATCAACGGCTCACCGTCGATTAAAATCAAAGTGTATTCTGAAGACAAACCCTGAACCTGAACACCTTTACCAAAACCTTCAACAATATTGATCCCGGTTTGCTCAGCCAAAATATCATTCAACCTTAATGACCCATTTTGGTAGACAGTTTTAGCATTGATAACGGTAACAGGGATGGCGATATTTCCCATTAATCTGGGAGTACGTGTTGCGGTAACTACAACCTCATCAATTGATTTTGCAGTAGCAGAGTCAGTCGACAGCTGCGCAAAAGCAACATTAGTAATCAAGAGTAAGAGTAACTGGATTAAAGCCTTCATTTAATGAGATTGGATGACAAAATTCTCTCATCTAACGAAGAGTTTTATCACGGAATTGTCAGGAAAGGGAAAAACGGCTATTTATGACGAACTGGTGACAATAAGTCGCATGGTTTCAGGCCCGTATGCTTCTTGAAAGCCGTAGAAAAATGAGAAATGGAGGAATATCCTAAAGAAGCGGATACTTCCGAGACAGATAAGCCCTTTTCATAAAGCAGAAAACGAGCATGCTCCATCCTTTGATCCTGGTAGAAATCGAATATGGTAGTCCCAAACATTACTTTGAACCCTTTTTTGAGGTAACATTCGTTGATAGCTGCTTTTCGGCTCAATTCCTTGATGGTAATAGGGTCGCCAATGTGGGCAAGGAGAATTTCACGTGCTTTGATGATTTTTTCTCTGTCCTCTAAATGGACCAAAAACTTACAGGCTGGTACCTCATCTTCTTTGATCGAGCTGACTGCCTCTAGGGTATAAAGCAGCAAAATTTGGGTCTGGGCGTTGATGAATATGTTTTCAACGGTATCGTTGTACCGATGGTTTAAAATCGAATCTAATGTATGTCTGATGCGTCCATTGAGCAGAATTGGCTTGGAAAAAGTGTGTTTGTACCTAAAATTCAAGATTTCCTCTGTCTCTCCCCCTGGTTCTGAGGTAATGAGATTGGTTAAATGGACTGGCTCAAACCTGAATTGTAAGAAATCAACGGTCCCACTCTGCTCCACACACAAAGCATTTTTGTTCAACTTGCAATCCTCGCAATTTACATCTGACTGCTTACAATAAGTTTGCCCACTGATACAAAATTTCAGCTCTAAATAATTCCTATCTGGTTGATTATCATAGTTATAAATAAGCACCCCATAGTCCTCCTGACTCTTCTGAACATCTTGCGCATACCGCTTGATGGTGTACTGCCATGAACCCGGTATTTTCTTCTCACTAGCATACAAAGGAATTACTCCCTCATACGAAAGTTCAGGTTTCACCAAAACGGGTATTGATACAGCTTGCGTCATCTAGCTGCAAAGTTAGTTTAAATTAAATTGATGCCTGTTTTCGGGCTGTTAAAGCACTATGGAAAATATGTGGAAATCATCTTAAAAATAAAGCGTTTTTAAGGGCATTAAAATGAGGGCATACCCCCCTATTTTAGTAAATTTGTAGACGGTTATCAACCGAATTAAATTAAAGAGGAAGAAGACAAGTATGAGTACTGAAAATCCGAATATGAGCGAAGAACAAAATAGTGGTTATGGCGCCGATAGTATACAGGTACTAGAAGGCTTAGAAGCAGTTAGAAAGAGGCCCGCCATGTACATTGGTGATATTGGCGTAAAAGGCTTACATCACTTGGTTTACGAGGTAGTTGACAACTCGATTGACGAAGCACTTGCAGGTTATTGTAACGATATCGTAGTTACTATTCATGAGGACAATTCCATTTCTGTTCAAGACAATGGTAGAGGTATCCCAACTGGTATGCACCACAAAGAAAAACGAAGTGCACTAGAAGTGGTTATGACCGTTTTGCATGCCGGTGGTAAGTTTGATAAAAATACCTACAAAGTTTCAGGTGGTCTCCATGGTGTGGGTGTAAGCTGTGTAAATGCTTTGAGTACCGACTTAAAAGTGACGGTACAACGTGAAGGCAAGACATTTGAGCAGGAATATGAAAGAGGTGTTCCTAAATATGCTGTAAGAGAAATAGGGACAAGCGATAAAACAGGTACAAAAGTTCATTTTTGGCCCGACAAGACCATTTTTACTGCCCAAGTCTACAACAAAGAAATCCTTGAAGGAAGACTTCGTGAATTGGCTTACCTCAACAAGCGTATTCGCATAACCCTGAATGATCTTCGTGAAAAAGATGAAGCAGGTCAGCATTACGAACAAGTTTTCTATAGCGAAGGTGGTATTACTGAATTTGTGGAGATGCTCGACAAAAACGGGAAACGCACTTCATTGATTCCTGCTATTGTTTACATGGAAGGACATGATCCTGACTCGAATGTTGCAGTGGAAGTAGCCATGAACTACAACGACTCTTACAACGAACACATCTTCTCATACGTTAACAACATCAACACCATCGAAGGTGGAACACACGTTGCCGGCTTCAGAAGAGCCATCACACGTGTTTTTCAACAATACGGTAAAAAGCAAGGCTTATTCGAAAAATCGAAAGTTGAAGTGGAAGGTGATGACTTCAGAGAAGGTCTAAGCGCTATCATTTCTGTGAAAGTCCCTGAACCACAGTTTGAGGGACAAACCAAGACAAAACTTGGTAACTCAGAAGTAATGGGTATCGTAGATGTAACCGTATCACGCGTACTAGAAGCATACCTGGAAGAAAATCCAAAAGATGCAAAAAACATCATCAGCAAAGTAATCCTTGCCGCTCAAGCGAGAGCTGCTGCTAGAAAGGCAAGAGAACTGGTACAAAGAAAAACTGTTTTAACAGGAGGTGGTTTACCTGGTAAGCTATCCGACTGTTCTGAGAGGGATCCTGAGAAGAGTGAACTTTTCTTGGTTGAGGGTGACTCTGCGGGTGGAACAGCAAAGCAAGGTAGAGATCGAAATTTCCAGGCCATCCTTCCATTGAGAGGTAAAATCCTCAACGTTGAAAAAGCGATGGAACATAAGATTTACGACAATGAAGAGATCAGAAACATGTTCACTGCATTGGGTGTAAAGATCGGTACAGCAGAAGACCCTAAGGCCTTAGACCTATCAAAATTGCGTTATCATAAGTTAATCATCATGACCGATGCCGATGTGGATGGTAGTCACATTGCAACACTTATCTTAACCTTCCTTTTCCGCTACATGAAGGAAATGGTAGAACAAGGCTATATTTATCTCGCTCAACCACCATTGTATCTTGTAAAGAAGGGTAAAGATCAAGCCTATGCCTGGAACGAGGAACAACGTAGAGCATTTGTTGATCGTTTAGCTGGAGGAAAAGAAGATAGTGTTACAGTTCAACGCTACAAAGGTTTGGGAGAGATGAATGCCAGACAACTTTGGGATACCACCATGAACCCTGAATCAAGAACTTTGAAACAGGTTACCATTGAAAGTGCTGCTGAAGCCGACAGGGTTTTTAGCATGCTGATGGGAGATGAAGTGGGACCAAGAAGAGAATTTATTGAATCACACGCCAAATACGCCAAATTGGATATTTGATATTTTTAATCACCACAAAAACAATCACTATGTCAAACGACAACATGATCACAGCCTACAACGTTAAGACCAAAGAAAAAAATGTACCTGTACAAGATGCAGTAGTTTCAAGAACTGCTAAAGGTGGATACATCGCAAAAGGTCATGATGGTAAGGGCAACAAATTGACTGCATTGCTCAGCGAAGCGAAAGCATTGGCAGCTATCAAAGCTGGCACTGCAAAACAAGATTGGTAGATCACTTATGCAAATACAGCACAAGACAGGCCCTCGGCCTGTCTTTTTTTATTTTGTCTTGTACCCTTTTTTCTGCAACCACTGACGCACTTTCTCCCTGTGATCTCCCTGCACGATAATTTCACCATCCTTGGCTGAACCGCCTGTCCCACAATGGCTCTTTAGGTCTTTACCCAATTGCACCAAATCTTCCTCTGTTCCAACAAAGCCCAAAACAACTGTCACCGTTTTACCTGCCCTGTGTTTTGTTTCCAATTGTATACGCAACACTTGTTCTTGTGGCGGAAGTGTTTCCTGTGCTGAAGCTTCTTCTTCAAGTTTAAAATCGGGATCGGTACTGTACACAAAAGCGGAACGCTGTTCTTTGTTTTTCTTCATAAAATGCAAATAAGCATGACTAATACTGACAGCACAAAGGTAGATAAATTGAAATCGAGTAAATTTACACCATGGAAAATAAAAAATGTATCCTTGTGATCATGGACGGCTGGGGACACGGCGCCGTAAAAGATAGCGACGTTATTCAACATGCACAGGTTCCTTTCGTAACATCTCTATACAACAAATATCCAAATACCACCTTGGTTACTTGTGGCGAACAAGTTGGTCTACCAGATGGACAAATGGGCAACAGTGAAGTTGGTCATTTAAATCTTGGTGCCGGTAGAATTGTTTACCAAGAATTACAACGAATCAATGTTGCCATACGTACAGGAGAATTACAACAAAATGCTGCTTTACTTTCGGCTATTCAATACGCCAAAAAGAACAACAAGAAATTGCATTTGATGGGATTAGTCAGTGATGGTGGCGTGCATTCACATACAAATCATTTAAAAGCTTTAGTGGACTTGTGCACAAAAGAAGGATTAGAGCAAGTATTTATTCATGCCTTTACAGATGGAAGAGATACCGACCCTAAAAGCGGTTTGGGTTTTATCAATGAGTTAGAGGCACATTTGAAAAACAATACAGCCAAGATTGCTAGCATCACAGGAAGATACTATGCAATGGACCGAGACAAAAGATGGGAAAGGGTAAAACTGGCTTATGATGCTTTGGTAAAAGGAATTGGGACAAAATCAAATAATGCCTCATCTGCCATTCAAGAAGCATATGACTCAAATGTAACTGACGAATTTATTAAACCAGTAATTCTTGTTGATGATCAACAGCAACCACTGGCGATGATTGAAGAAGGTGATGCGGTTATTTGCTTCAACTTCAGAACAGATAGATGCAGAGAAATTACTGAAGTGCTTACACAAAAAGATTTTCAGGAATTTGGTATGCACAAGTTGGCGTTGGAATACACCACCATGACTGAATACGACAACACTTTTAAAAACGTTCACGTCATTTTTAGAAACGATAACTTAACCCATACATTAGGTGAAGTATTAGAAGATTACGGTAAAAAACAGATCAGGATTGCAGAGACTGAAAAATATCCACATGTCACTTTCTTCTTTAGTGGCGGTAGAGAATTGCCTTTCGAAGGTGAAAGCAGGACTATGGCTGCATCACCCAAAGTGGCCACCTATGATTTACAACCTGAAATGAGCGCATTTGAACTTACCGCTAAAATTGTTCCAGAAATTCAAAACAAAACTGCTGACTTCATTTGTCTCAATTATGCCAATGCCGATATGGTTGGACATACTGGTATTTGGGAAGCGGCAAAAAAAGCAGTGGAGACAGTAGACCAATGTGTTCAACAAGTTGTTGAAGCAGCACTTGAAAATGGTTATACTGTATTCTTAACAGCTGATCATGGCAATGCCGACTTCATGAAAAATGCAGATGGTTCACCCAATACAGCACATACCCTAAACCCAGTACCGCTGTTCATCATTGACAAATCATGGAAAGGATCAATAAAGCCAGGAAAACTCGGTGATATTGCCCCTACGATTCTACATTTTATGGGTATACCCATCCCCGCTGAAATGACAGGTGAAGTACTGGTGTAAGTTTTGCACTGTAAATCAATCATTTAATAATTACCAGAAATCAAGAAGGCAAAGCAGCATCCATAATCCAAAAATTGTCTTAAATTCAGAAATCAATAACTGATTTCCATGACAGATGAGGTGCTTCTTCAGGGTTGTTTGAAGAATGATGCATATGCACAACAAGAGCTGTATTATAAATACAGTCCTAAAATGTTGTCCGTTTGCTATCGTTATGCAAAATCAAGAGAAGATGCCGAAGACATGCTTCAAGAGGGATTCATCAAGGTTTTCACACAAATGAGCAAATATGAAAACCGAGGCTCTTTAGAAGGATGGATTTTACGCATCATCGTTCATACCTGTATCAATCACCTCAAAAAGAATAAAAAATTCAACGAGCATGTTGACCTTGCCTATGCTGGAGATCTGATAATCAAAGAAGATAATATACCAGCCATACTGCAGGCAAAACAAGTTGTTGAATGTATCCGCTCTTTACCTATTGGTTACAGAACTGTGTTGAACCTCTTTGCAATTGAAGGTTATTCTCACAAGGAAATTGGCTTCATGTTGGAAATTGAAGAAAGCACAAGCAGGTCGCAATACACCAGAGCAAAAAATATGTTGGAAGATTTACTCATAAAAAAGAATATCCTCCAGCCAAAAAAAGAAAATACAAAATGGCTTTCTAGTGTGAAAGCACATTGATAGTTGGGTTGATTAAAAAAAGAAATGAAGCGTTATTCGAAAGAGGAGATGGATGAACTACTGAAGGAAAAATCCGATCAATACCTTTTATACCCTTCAGACCGTGTTTGGAAAAACATTCATAAAGAATTACATCCAAGCAATGGGTGGCGCTATGCTGCTCTAACAGTGGTATTCTTTTTCATTGCTTCACTCAGTATCCATGTAAAGAAAAATGAGCTAGCAAAGGCTTATCTCAACAATAGAGATTCCTTATACCAATATATTGAAACACCATCCGCTAGCCTAGCCAACAATACACTTCAACTACCAGAGATATTTATCCCATATTATGGGCTAAAGCAATCTACTGATGCATCTAACATCAATTTACTAGCAAGCAGAATAGCGCATACAACTGCATTAGAACGTTCAACTGAAATCAGCTTACCTAAAAATATTTCAGGTCGATCTCAAATTAATTTACCTGTTGCAATTGCTTCAGTTAATAACACAGTCAAAGAAGAAAAAAAACATACTTTATCTGAGACAATCGACTTGGTTGTAACTACTGCAAAAAAAATCAGCAAAGATATCAAGTGGCAAGTATATGGTGGTCCCAGTATTGGATATAGAAGTTTAGAGGGTAAAGCAACAAGAAATATTTACCAATATGCTGTCTATTCTTTAAGTACCAATGCAGTGTTTGCAAGAGATGTAAAGGATGTTGTGAATCATAGACCTGCAATGGGATTTGAACTTGGAACAGCCATGATTTATCCCTTAAGCAAAAGAATAAATGTTCGCGCTGGTGTTCAGGCCAACTACAACCAATACCAAATAAAAGCATTCAGTTCCATACCGGAAATTGCCACTTATGCCGTAAACAACAGCAGCTCAAGCACACCTCTAAGTACTGTTTCAGTTTATAGAAATAACCAAGGTCTTTCGCCTGCAACTATTCAAAATGAGCATTATATGATTTCGGTCCCAGTAGGCTTAGATTACAGGGTAAGCGGAACTGATAAACTCAATTTTTCTATAGGTTCCAGTATCCAACCTACCTATGTATTTGCTAATTACTCTTATCTTCTGTCGTCTAATCTTCAGAACTACGCAAAAGAGCCTAGCCTCAATAGAAACTGGAATATCAATGGTGCAGTGGAGGCCAGTGTAAATTTTGAACACAAAGGCTACAGATGGAGCATTGCACCTCAATTTAGGTACCAAATGTTGTCTAGCTTCAAAGAAAAATATCCCATTAAAGAGAACTTGATGGATATGGGTATAAAGATTGGTATCATCAAAACAATTAAGTAGTCGTTTGCTGATGTAATTTTGGCAAATGAAACTAGCATGTTCCACATTTCTTCTTTTTTTATTATTCGCTTCTTGTAACAACCAAGAGGAGAAGGAGTATTTCCCATTCAAATCTTTTCTAGAAAATGAATTGAATCAAATCGACTCTTTACCCATTGCTATTTTCAAGTATACCAACCGCAACAACCAAACAGATACCAGTATCATAGAGAAAAAACAATTCCGAGATCTCGCTGTTTCATTGTTAAATATTGATTTACTTGAATCAAATACAGCGAATGCATACAAGGAACTTGTGTTAGAAGATACCGATATCGACAACATTGCAATCAGCTATACTACAGATGAAGATCAATATCCCATAAAACAACTCCAACTCAATATCAGACCAGGAACCAGCTTGGTTAAAAATGTTTATGTTGAGAGAATTGATCAGGCAAATGAAATAACCATTCTTAGAAAAATTTTATGGAGCACCAAAAAAGGGGTTACCGTTACTTCGATTTATTACAAAGATAAAATTGCCCAGGAGCAGCTAACTGAAAAATACAGTTGGTCAATACAGTAACCTATGAAATCATTCAACTTTCAAGAATTTCAATCATCGCTCCCCAATGCCCCTGGCATCTATAAATATTTTGATGTTGGTGGCGAGCTTATCTATATAGGTAAGGCAAAAAATATAAAAAAAAGAGTAAGCTCGTATTTTACCAAAAGCAATCATTCTTATAAAACAAATGAACTTGTAAGAAGAATTCAAAAAATAGAATTCACTATTGTAAAGTCTGAACACGATGCACTGTTACTTGAAAATGCTTTGATTAAAGAATTTAAGCCCAAATACAACATTGAACTAAAGGATGATAAAACCTATCCTTTTATTGTGATTAAAAATGAAGCATTCCCTAGGGTATTTCTGACTAGAAGAAGAATTCAGGATGGATCAGAGTATTTAGGTCCCTATACCTCAGCAAACAAGGCCAGGGAATTGCTCACATTCATCAAAATGCATATACCCTTGCGTACTTGCACTTTAAACCTCTCACCAGCTAATATCAAGAAAGGCAAATACAAAGTCTGTTTGGAATACCACCTTGGCAACTGCAAAGGCCCCTGTGTTTCTTTGCAAACACAAGAAGAATATGATAAAGGTGTAAGCCAAATCAAGCACATTTTAAAAGGCAACCTCTCTGGTATCATTGAGCAATACAAGCAAGAACAGAAATCATTAATTGAACAACTTGCATTTGAAAAGGCAGCACTAATTCAGCAAAAAATTGATGCGCTTAAAAACTATCAATCATCCTCAGCAGTGGTGAGTCCCAAGTTAGGCGACCTTGATGTATTTGCGCTTTCCAGATATGAGCAGAAAATCATTGTCAGCTACCTATCCATTCGCAACGGTACCATTTCCAATGCTTTGAACAAAACATATACTATTGCACTTGAAGAAACTGATGAAGATATGTTATCGCAAGCCATAATCGATATACAATCCATCTACAATAGCAATGCCACTGAATTGGTACTGCCCTTCAATATTGAATTTGGTTTTGACAAGTACACCATAACCATTCCTAAAGCTGGCGAGAAGAAAAAATTACTGGATATGGCCATTACCAATGCAGATTATCAAGTAATGGAATTGAAAAAAACCAAAATACTCAACTTAACTAAAAATGAAGGCGACCAAAAAGCACTTTTAGAAAAAACACAAGCCGCTTTATCTTTAACAACATTACCTAAGCATATTGAATGTTTTGATAACTCAAACTTCCAAGGCGCCTACCCAGTATCAGCAATGGTATGTTTCAAAAATGGACTACCAAGTAAAAAAGATTACCGACATTTTAATGTAAAGACAGTTAAGGGTATCAATGATTTTGCCACCATGAAAGAAGTGGTAACAAGAAGATATGACAGATTGGTAAAAGAAAATGAGCCACTACCACAACTGGTAATCATTGATGGTGGAAAGGGTCAATTAAGTGCGGCAATGGAGGCCATTGAAGATCTTGGACTTACAGGAAAGATGACCTTGGTTGGCTTAGCTAAAAATGTGGAGGAAATTTTCTTTGCAGGAGATCAAGAGTCACTGAAGCTAGATTACAATGGAGAAGTACTTCATTTCATAAGACGTATTCGTGATGAAGTACACCGATTTGGAATAACTTTTCATAGAGCAAAAAGGAGTCAGGGTACTTTTAAAAACGAACTAGAAACCATTGAAGGTATCGGTAAGAAAACAGCAAACGACCTACTCACCCATTTTAGGTCGATTGCTAACATTAAAAAAGCAAGCGAAGTAGAGCTGAGCAAAATAGTTGGCGATAAAAAGGCGAAACTGATTTCAATTCACTTTACTAAATAAAAAAAGAGCATCTGTTGGATGCTCTTTTTTTTAAACTCGTTCTTTCGATTAATAAGACCAAAGGTCTTGCTCGAAATTGAATATTTTAGTTTTGATATTTTCACCTTCAAGCAATCTGAGAATATCATCTTTGATGTATTGCTTGATAAACAAGTCGTATGGGTTATCTATTGTCGACTTAACGATATAGCTTGAGAAATAACGACTCTCAAACAACTCTTCCCAGCTCATTCTTGCTCCAAAGTTTTTTCCGTTATATACCTCGTAAAGAGATAGAATTGGACGGAGATCAGGGTAGTAAACCCAGAACAAAGGAGACTCACCTAAAATGTTACCAGCATCGTCAACATAGGTCTTGATTGGAGCAATTCCAAGAATTCTGGTATACATACGAGAAGATTCTCTATCAAAAACCCACTCCTCTTTTAATCTGAATTTTACAATGTCGTCAGGATTGAACTCACGGCATACCAATGAATCTTTGAAAATGCCTTTTGAGCCTGTTGGATCTTTTGCCCAATCAATAACCTGAACCGAATCACACTTTCCTGAAATAACTTCACCCACTCTAGACACTGTCATTGGTGTTGTAAACCTATCATCAACATTAGGATCAAATGCAGTTACATCTCCTTTACGAACAGCCCTCAAAAGGATATTGATGAAACGCTGATTTCCGTTATCATCTTCAGCTTTGTATCTGAAAGCCAAGTTCATTTTTTCTCTAATATCGATTTCTCTCCAAACACGCTCACGGTACCAAGCATCGTCTTCACGAATATGCTCATAGGCAAGTGGCGTTCTGCTTTTAACCAGATTACGATCAACAGCCGCGTCAGGTCTAAGTGAAATTCTTAATGAATCAAATGCAAATGGATCTTTTGCAGGAACAACAACAGGCTTTACTGTGTCCTTTGCCGGTTCACTAAAACCAGCATCCATCACTTGTGCATCAGTGGTTGATGGCTTTGGTTTTGATGACTGTTTTGAAGTTGTCTTTTTAGTTGGGACCGACTTCTTTTTTGCTTGTGCTTGCACATCAGCAAAAATTAAAGTTACAGCCGACAACAACAAAACTGACTTAATCCATTTACTATTCATACCCTAGGGTTTATTCTAATTATTTCAAATTGTATGAGAGACCTGAAGGAAGTACTCTTGTACGACCATCCGGACCTTTCACAGTAATATCAGTGATGGCAACAAGTGCCCCTGGCTTTAACTTGTTAATCAAAGTAGCTGCTGCACCAGTCCATCTTGCACCCTTGTTCTCAACAGGAGCGTAATCTGGAATATCTGCACTCAATGCACCGATTTTATAACTGACTACTTCGAAAGGAGCATCAAACTCTGAATCCTCTAATTTAGCAATGATACCACCCATCGCTTTGAAAGAAGCTGATGGAACAGGACCTGCTTTTAGATTACCCACATAGGCAGTCGGATTAGGCAATTGCTTTACCCTAAAACCTACTTTACCAGCCGCTTTCCCTTCAACCAACACAGTTACTGTATGCTCACCATATGAACCAGCTGAAGGCTTTGCCACAAACTGGTTTCCACTTGTTTTGGATATAGCTCCACCACTGAACTGTGCAGAAACTTTTTCACTACCTGCACCTGCAGTAATTGTTAATGGATTATCTACTCCAATATAAAGTACATTCATTTTATTGGCTGATACTGCTACACCTGATGCTGCACCAACGGTATAATCTACTTTCTTAGAAACCGTTTTCATTTCACCAGTATTTGGATCAACAAATTTTACGGTTACATTCATGCTTCTTGAACCAGTACCACCTACATTAAATTTAGTTTCAGCAACACCGTTTGCATTGACTGCAATACTCCTTCCATCAACTGTAACCTCAGGTTTTACATTTGAGTTGAAAGCACCCAAACCGGCGATTACTGTCATCTCTTCACCTGGCATCAAATAAGTTGAGCTTGTTCCTACAAGTGGCTCGAATTTATCTAATACAAGTTTCACAGAACCTACTTGGTTAAGACAGAATGTAGCTGCAAGATTTTCAGAATTCTTAATGTCGTTCTGAAACTTACTCAAAATGGTAAGTGCTGCGATTGTTGGAGTCATATTGAAATAACTACTTACCCAATCACGCAATTCATTTCCTGAAGATATATTTCCAGCAGTAGATTTTGGAATAGCAAGATTCAATGGAAATTCATCAATGATTTCCTTTTTCAATTCTGGATCGATTGCAAGAATTTTATTCTTGTACTCTTCTAATTTCTTATAAAGAATTTCACCATTGTTTTTGGTATCAAAATACCTGGTGGCAGCATCGATATTGTCTTCTAAAAACTCACCAGTCTCTGGATCAAGCTCAGATTCAACTTTGAGCTCTTGTTTTTGTGTTTCAATCAAATTATAAGCATCGGCTGCAATTGCTTTGATTTGGTCTGCCTTTGGTTTCCAAAGAGCTGCTTTCTCAGCAGTTTTAGGATCTGCTAATAGTTCATCAAAGCTTTTGTAAATTTCGTTATTAGATCCAGTAAGCACGTGGTTGGACTCTCTCAAGCTACTATCAACCACTTTAAAAGCATTCAGGATCTCAGCAGACACATTCAACGCAAGCAGTGCCGTCAACACCAAGTACATGATGTTGATCATTTTCTGCCGCGGATCTTTAGGTAGTGCCATATGATAGGATAAGTTTAAATGTTAGAATACAGAACTAGATTAACCGCGACCTTGCATTGCAGCAAGCATGTTACCATAAACACTGTTTAGGCTACCCAAATTCTTTGAAAGCAAAGCAATTTGTTCTTGTGTCTTCTTGGCATCATCAACACTACCTTGCATGGCCTGTGCAGTCTTGTTGAGGTTCTCATAAAATGCATTCATTGCATTGATATGACCACCTGATTGCTGCACTTCTGTTTCATACATTTTATTTAAAGCACTGATATTTTTTGTAAGCGTCTGCATTTGCTCTTGGAATGCTTTAGAACTTTCTGCCGCATGGTTGAAATGCTGAACAGAAGCAGCAGCATTAGCATATGCATCTTTCATTGTATTCAAGGCTGCAGAAGCCTCCTTGGTTTTCGCAGCAAAATCGTTAGTTACATCTGCAACATTCGCGACAACAGATAATCCTTGGATTGTAGTATTGAACTTCGCAAAACTTTCGTTCAGCTTTTTCAAGTTATCCGGATTGATTTCTTGCTCAATCAATTTTTTCAATTCATCGTTAGACGAAGAACCTCCACCTATTCCACCTTTTTTCAAAGCCTCAGCAACTTCTGCCATTTCACCACCTGCTGGAGGAAGGAACGCATAAATTAAAAAGATAGCCGCTTCTGTAAGAAGACCTACAGTTAGCATGATATCTGCATAAGATTTGTGCAGAATTTTTGCCCATGCACCAAAGATGACGACTGCAGCTCCGACGCTGACAACAGTGTTGATGATTTTTTCTAGTTGCTTTGACTGAACGGCCATTTTTTGAAATTTAATGGTGAAGTAAGGATTGGATTATTAAAAGTTATTTTTTCAATTTTGTAGGAGGCAAATCAATTACACAACGGAAACCTACATATGATTTTGTTGTGTCTTGGTATTCGTAGGTCCTGGTGCTGTTCTGTAAGAAGAAACCAACATCCTTCCAGCTTCCACCACGAACAACTTTTCTCTTCATTCTTGGAGGATCGCTATCTTTTGCATTCATTCTGATTTCAGGATTCATATCGTGCTGGAAATTATAGGCACCTTCATAGTATAAAGAAGATGTCCATTCAGCAACATTACCAGCCATATTATATAAACCAAAATCATTAGGCCAGTAAGCATCTGCCTTCACAGTATAGAAACCACCATCTTCTGGATAGTTACCTCTACCTGGCTTGAAATTGGCCAATAAACAACCTTTCTTGTTTCTCAAATATGGACCACCCCATGGGTAAGGAACTTGAGATCTTCCGCCACGTGCTGCATATTCCCACTCTGCCTCCGTTGGCAATCTGAAATCTGATTCCGTCATGCGTTTGTTTGCCTCTAAATAAGAATTTAAATATTGTGTTCTCCACTCAGCAAAGGCAGTCGCTTGTTTCCAATTCACACCCACTACTGGATACTCACCGTATGCTGGATGAGAAAAATATTTTTTAGCCATTGGTTCATTATAAGAATAAGAGAAATCTCTTATCCAAACCAAGGTATCAGGATAAATAGGTGTATCAGTTTTAATGATGAAATTTGAACGAGGCTTATCAGCATTTTCTCTTCTAGAACCCTCTTTGTAATCAAATACTTCAGAGTGGAAGATGATTTTTTTAGAATCTAACTCTTTTCTACCATTAATTCTGTTGTCTGGAGTTACAATCATCGCACTGAGCTGCTCTTGGATTTTAGGATCGTTCCATTTGATTTGCTTTGCTTTCATCCAATCAATAATCCCAGTTCCGTCAGGCGACTGCTTTTTGAAATTGAGAATAGTTGCAGCAATTGAATCTCTTACCCAATGCACGAACTGCCTGTATTCATTATTGGTAATTTCGGTAGCATCCATCCAGAAACCATTGATGGAAATTTGCTTATTACGTGCAGTGAATGCATAGCTGATATCTTCATCAGACGGACCCATGTGGAATGTACCCGATGGGATATATACCATTCCCGGAGGTCTTGGCATTGTGTATTTATCGCCTACTGAAACGCCATGTAATTGACCATCACCAAGGCTGGTTTTAGATTTTCCCATCTTGCCACATCCGGTCATCACAAGGCCAAGCGACACAATTCCTAATAAATTCAGCAGTATGCCTTTCATTTTAGTTCCTGGTTTAGTGAGCATAAAAACAAATATATACCAATTCAGGGTATTTCATTTTCACCTAACTCCTCATTCGTCCAAATTTTAACAAGCTGAAAACATCTGGACTCAACCTATCAAAAACGATTAATTTTCAGGCATATTGCATTAAAATTGCTATCGTTTTGTTAAGACCTTTAACAATACCTCCTCTAAACTGAAAACGGGTAGCTGACAGGTATAATCACGGCACACATAGAAAGTTGTTTGCTCCCCCAAAGTTTTATGCTTTAAAAGGGGATATTGATCAAGAATCTCTGTTGATAGCATAACTACTTTATTGGGAATATATGCCTTCATTAAAGCTCCACCTTCCTCTATTGACTTTCCACCTAAAACCAGAATTTCATGTGTTCCCTGAACCATTTCCAACATCAAATTGGCCCAAATTCCAAAGGAGTTGGGGTACTTTAATACGCCCTCTTTTACCCGATCAAGCATTTTTAAGGATTGTTGCTTCCAATTTTCCTCACCCAGCAAAATAGAAGCCTTGTATAAATTCAAAGCCATTATTGCATTGCCGCTTGGCATTGCCCCATCATAGATGTCTTTTTTCCTGACCAAGATGTCGTTTTGATGAGCATGCGTAAAGTAAAAAAACACCCCCTCTTCATCAACATAGTTGGCTTGTAAATAGGCAATGATAGTCCTCGCTTTTTCCAAATAACTCAATTTTCCAGTCGGCTCATAAAGGGTAATTAATGCTTGCACCAAATATGCCAGATCGTCTAAGAATGCTGGATATTTGGCTTCATCCTGTTTATAGGTGTGTAACCATGCAATATCACCATCCGTTTGAAAAACATTTAACAACAATTGCATATTTAACTCTGCTAATTCCAACCACTTGGGCTCTTCAAAAGCCATTGCGGCCTTAACCAAAGCATGGTTAAACAAGGCATTCCAGCCTAAAATAACTTTATCATCAGTACCTGGTCTAATGCGTTTGTTTCTAGCAGACAAGAGTAGGTCAACCGACTGCTTAATCTTATTTGAAGCCTCCTCTTCACTCAGCCCATACTCCGAACGCCATGCGTCTAGCGACTTTTTTGTACGAAGAATATTTACTTCCTCCCAGTTACCTTCATTTGTAACATCGAACCAATCAGCCATGATAACTGCATCTGCTTTAAGCACTTCATCAAACTCCTTTTTCGTCCATGTATAAAACTTTCCCTCCTCTCCCTCACTATCAGCATCCAAAGCAGCATAAAACCCCGCTTGCTCAGACATCATCTCTCTTTTCATAAAATCGACAGTCTGGGTGGCGATTTGCTTATACTCAGCATCACTAGTAAGCTGATAGGCTTCCGACAACACTACCAACAAAAGTGCATTATCGTAAGTCATTTTTTCAAAATGCGGTGCCAACCAAGTTGCATCTGTTGAATAGCGGCAAAATCCTCCACCTATTTGATCATAGATCCCTCCTCTCATCATTGATTTCAAGCTTAATTCTGCTTGGTGCAATGCTTCTTTACTTCCTGTGAAATGGGCATATCGCAGCAAATACTGGATGGTAAAGGTTTGTGGAAATTTCGGTGCTTTACCAAATCCACCTAATTCCTTATCAGACATTGTCATAATCGCTTGAAAGGCTTTATGACATTGGTCTTTATCAAATAAGGAATTTCCTATGTTAACATCAGCTTTGAAACCAACGGTTTGATTGGATTTCGTGAGATAATCAACAAGATTATTGGCCTGGTCTTCAATTTCCTGTCTCCTATTTTGATATGCTTGTTGGATTTGCATTAAAACCTCTTGCCAAGAATGTCGGTTATACACCCGCTTTGGTGGGAAATAAGTACCACCATAAAAAGGTTTACCATCACTGGTAAGAAACATATTTAATGGCCATCCGCCATTGCCAGCAATAGCCTGAAGCGCATCCATGAACAAGTGATCCAAATCTGGCCTTTCTTCACGATCAATTTTTATACAGACAAAATGTTGATTCATGATGCCTGCCGTTTGCTCATCCTCAAAACTTTCTTTCTCCATTACATGACACCAGTGACAAGCAGCATATCCGATACTCACCAAAATAGGCTTGTCTTCTTGCTTTGCTTTTTGCAAGGCTTCTTCGCCCCATGAATACCAGTCGACTGGATTATGGGCATGTTGCAACAAATAGGGACTGGTTTCTTGAATGAGCTTATTCGTGTGTTTCATAAAAAAAACCCCGGTGAAATCCGGGGCTTCATTTAAAAATTATTTGGACTTGACCGTTTCAACTAAAAACCTTTCCAAGGCAGCAACCATCGAAGGGACTTGTGGTTGAGGTGCCTTAATATGTAAATTCAAACCGGCATCTTCTATTGCTTTAGAGGTATTGCTTCCGAATGCCCCTATTATTGTGCCGTTCTGTTTGTAACCAGGAAAGTTTTCCAAAAGACTTTTTACACCACTTGGGGTAAAAAAGCAAATAACATCAAAATCGTGTTCTGAAATTTTTGATTTCACATCACAACTGATTGTGCGGTACATGAATGGGGTAACAAACTCACAATTGTGATTTTTCAACCATCCAACAATTTCATTATCCTGCTGATTCTCCGAACAAGGATAAATAAACTTCTCATTCTCCTTGTGCTTAGCAATCACATCAAATAAACCCTTGTTTGTTCCATCTGCACTAAAAAACACTTTTCTCTTTCTGTAGAGAATGAATTTTTGGAGATAGAGCGCCACCGCTTCACTAATGCAGAAATATTTTGTGTCTTGCGAAACAGCAAGCTTCATCTCTTCACATATCCTAAAGAAGTGATCAATTGCATTTTTACTGGTTAGTATAACTGCTGAATAATTCGCAATATCAATTTTTTGTTTTCTAAATTCTTTAGACGGAATTCCCTCAAGTTGAATAAATGGCATGAAATCCATTTCAACATTAAGCTTTTTGGCTAATTCAAAGTAAGGGGACTTAGGAGAATCTGGTTTGGGCTGAGTAATCAAAATCTTTTTCACCGACTTTTTCTCACCCATGCTTTTCTTTCCGTTTTTAGTCATATTCTGCACTAATAGATATGCAAAATTATAAAAAAAAATCAGGAAACTTCCTTAGAAAAACGCTAGGAAAAATCTTCTTATCAACAGTGTTTAATGTAATTGCATATTTAGTTCAACAAACATGCAACTATAACATACCGTTGAAGTAAAGATTAACCGACTTGGTTAAGAACTTAATTAAAACTGCAGAAGGAATCAACTCTAATGCTATAAAAGCAAGTAAAAGGGTAAAGAATCCAATCCTGGATTGTTTTGAAAAAACTTGATACCCCCTTAGAAATCTATAGAGCAGCATCAAGACGATCAAAAAAAGTGACAAGTTGAATGTAAAGCTAGAAGAAGTAGCATCAGAAAAAGCCATGACAAAAGAAGAAAACAAGAGTATTAAACCTGCCAATTTATTATTCAAAAAAACAACAAAAAGATAATCATCGAAAGCTTGCTCTTGGCCAAAGGCCCATCCCAATAACTTAAAAAATACATGTTTGAAAAGATAAACAAAAGCAATAACCAGAAAAGATGAAGCGAGAATCAGCCATCTCATGTTTCCAGTAAATTCATCATCCCATTGTAAGCCAAAAAAAATAAATAGTCCTGTTGAGAAAATAAAAAGAAAGTTCAGTGAAATAGAAACAACAGGCTGTTGAGACATTTGATCCTTCGACTGCCGATAAATAAACCCATCGTTGACATAAATCTTCCAAAGCTTTCGCAATAGGCCATTTGAATACCTGCCTAAAACTGCAGTAAACAGAAATAGGAATAAAAAAGAATAGAAGATCCACTCAAGATTTGGACGAATTCTTTTCGGAGAATACAAAGCCCCCTTGGGTATAGCAAAGGAATACCATTCTACATTTTTTAAATACGCATTTGCGTATTTGCCATATACCGAAGCTTCTTTGTTAAATGTTACTGCAGTCTTTTCTTTTTCTGTAAGTGGTCTATGGTTGAGAATGAAGGCTTTTCTCAAAGAATCTTGTATGATACTATCAATGTTGATTTCTACAGGGGTGTAGACGATACTTGTATCCTGTGCTAGAACTTTAGAAAGCCCTGAGCAAATCAACAATAAGCATATCAAGAAAAAACCTCTCATGTGATACAAAAATACTCCTTTCCAAGACGACTAAAACAATGTAATAAAACCAAAATGAATTTTGGCCTCCCGAAAATTGATTGGCATATCTGGCCTTTTACCTGCAGCATATGCAAGACTGAACAATCCTGTTTTTGTCTCAAGTGATATGCCCAACCCCGCACCACCATAAAATTTTCCTGTTTGGTCTAAATTGGACTTGCGCTCTACATAAGCCCCATCAACAAATCCAAACAAATAAGATATGCGTGACAATAAAAAGCGATATTCTACGGTCCCAATAGCATATCCACTCGCAAAAAGACTTTCTTCATCAAAGCCACGCAATGTCTTTATCCCCCCAATCTGATACAGCTCATTCAACAACAACTGTTTGCCAAGTATCCATCCTGTCTGCAAGCCTGTTTTTAATGTTGATTGAGAACCCACTTTGAAATAATGATTCAACTTGGCAGATAACCTGAATTGTGAAGTACTAAGATTGATAGAATCATATAGACGATTGAAATCTGCAGGACCTGTAGCTCCGCTTTTCAACTGTGTAATAGCATTGTTTTTTTTGATCCTTCTTATACCTCCTAACATTTTAAACTCCATTTCAACACCTTTCTGGGGATTTAAAAAGAAGTCGGTGGCATTGTAATTAAAATCTACACCTATGTTTGAAGTTGTTGCATCTAAAAATTCAGGTAGCCTTCCTGTTTGCTTTAATCTGTTGGTATCTATATCCAATAGGCTACTGGTAAATTGCTGGAAATAAAATTTAGCCGTTTGTCGTGGCTTAATTTCATACCGAAGTCCAATCCTCGTATTTAATGTCAAGAACGTAGAATCCTTTCTCAGTAGATTAAAATTAAAATCAACCCCCGTGTTACTGTTGAAAAGATATGGCTTCATAAAGCCCAATTGGAGTCGGGGTGAACGAACCTGAATTTGCTGCCAATTGAGGTAAAGATTCTCTCCGCCTCCAAATACATTCTTGAGATCCATCTCCGCTTCTCCTGTCAGCAAAAGCTTTCCACCCAATTGTTCATTAGAAGGCATGAACCCTGCCAGCAAATTAAAGCGACTGTTCTGTGCGGGCTCTAAATATAAATTCAAGATGGCACCGGTTCCGGTAAGCGATAAACTCCATTTTCTTGTCTCACGGACAAAACCCAATTCTGCAATTCGTTTCGATACTTGATCAAGAACCGACTTCTTATAAATTGAACCATCACCCAAACCCAAATACTGAACAATAAAGTTTCGATTCAGCTTAACCTTGCCTTCAACATGAATACTATCAATACTGTATAAGGGACCCCTATTGGTCTTGAGTTGAGCAAACAACTGGCTATTTATGAAATAACTACTATCCAACATTACCGATGCAAACGGATAACCATTCTCCTCAAGTAATGTCAAATAATAGGTTTGAAGCGAAATGAGTTGTTCAATATTCAAAATCGCTCCTTCTTTCACTTTAACAGGTATTTCTGTGGAAGACACAAAAACCTTCAAACTGGAGTCAAGCGCAATTGATCCCCAGGTATATTTCGGCCCAAGATGAACCCAGACTTTTGCATTTACATCTTCTTCGCTAATGCTATCAACAGAAACCTCAAGAAAACCTTTTTTCTGCCATCCAGGGATAAATTGATCTTTCAAATAGGCTTTATACTCCTCTTTCCCAGATAATTCAGAAACAACAGAAGCAGCATCAACCAAAGCATCACTAACTTTGTCTTTGTATATTATCTCCAGTTTGAACTGCTGTGCTTTTGTCCCTATTGACAAAATCAACGAGACAAACAAGAAAAATAATATAGCTTTAAATTGTTGCACTAGTACAAATCTACACTTCCCTAACTTGAAAACAAATGGCAGGTATCTATATCCATATTCCTTTCTGCAGAAAAGCATGCCATTATTGTAATTTTCATTTCTCTACTTCTTTGCAAAATGCAACAGATGTGCTGCAAGCAATTGAAAAAGAAATAGAGTTACGCTCAGGAGAAGTGACCGAAGAAATTACAACCATTTACTTTGGAGGTGGCACTCCTTCTTTAGTGGACAATATTGTTATTGAAAGTTTATTGGCAGAAATAGGAAGAAATTTTACCATCAACCCTAATGCTGAAATCACACTAGAAGCCAATCCTGATGACATCAGTGTAGAAAAAGCAAAAAGCTGGAAAGCTATAGGCATCAACCGTTTCAGTTTAGGCATTCAATCATTTGAAGACGACTATTTACAATGGATGAATAGAGCGCACAGTGCAAGTCAATCTTTTGCAGCAATCGAAATCATTAGAGAAACAGGGTTTGAAAATTTTAGTATCGATTTGATTTATGGTACACCCGGACAAACCACAGAAGGTTGGACAAAAGACCTGCAAACAGCAATCGATCTTAAAATCCCACACTTATCTTGCTATGCACTCACAGTTGAAGAAAAAACAGCACTGCACAATCTTATAGAAAAAGGAGAAAAAGAAAATATAAATCCAGAAGAGCAAGCAGAACGTTTTGAACTTCTCATGAAACTCACTACAGCTGCAGGTTATCACCATTATGAAATTTCAAATTTTGCCCTGCCGGGATATGAAAGTAAACACAACAGTGCTTATTGGGAGGGCGTTCCATATTTAGGTATAGGACCATCAGCACATTCATATGATGGTATAAAAAGAAAATGGAATATAGCAAACAATATCAGTTATACGAAGGCTATTTTAGATCATTCACCACTATTTGAAGAAGAAATATTGAGCAAAAACGACAGATTCAATGAGTATTGCATGACCGCTCTCAGACGTTCAAAAGGAATTGAAAAACAGAAAATCATTTCTTTGGGAGGAATGGAAGGTTTATCTATCATCAACAAAATGATTTTACCTTATATAGAAAGCAATAAAGTTATTGAGGATGAAAACAGTTGGAAATTAACCAACGAAGGGAAGTTCTTTGCTGACGGCATTGCAGCATCTTTATTTATAATTGAATAGCCGTTATACCAATACTTTTTCAAGCTCAGCAAAAACAGTAGCTGCATCTTTTTTCTCCCATAAAATATCATAAATGCCTGAAGCGATGGGTGTATGTGCAGCACAGGAAATACTCAATTCATGAATCGACTTTGCTGCAGGATAGCCTTCTGCCACCATTTGCATGGCGAGCTTAGCTGCTTCAACACTATACCCCTTACCTATCATGTTTCCGAACGACCTGTTTCTGCTAAACAATGAATAGCAAGTCACCAATAAATCACCCAAATAAACAGAAGCTGAATAATTGATATTGGTTTGAGTTGTATTTGCTGTCCTTAAGAATCTTTTCATTTCATTAGCAGCATTCGCCACAAAAACACTCTGAAAATTATCTCCATATCCCAAACCATGTGCTATGCCTGTACCTATGGCATATACATTTTTCAGCACTGCTGCATATTGCACTCCATCAACATCATTACTAACGATTGTATTGATATAGGGAGTTGAAAAAAATGAAGCTACTTGTTTGGTAAGCGACTCATTTGCTCCAGCAAAAGTGAGATAGGACAATCGTTCTGCCGCTACCTCTTCTGCATGACATGGACCCATGATGGTGATGTAATTCTCTACATCAAAATCAATCTTTTCTTTAAGGTGATGATTAAGGAGTAAATTATGTTGAGGAAGAATCCCTTTGGTTGCTGAAATAATTATTTTGCCTTTGGCAATTGTATCTAAAAACGGACCGATATACTCTTCTACAAATGCGGACGGTACAGCAATAAGTATAGCATCTGCTTGTTCATATACAGCAGCAGGATCACTGACCACATCAAGAAGTATATCACTGAAATAAACGGAGCTGAGGTATTTTGGATTATGATGTCTGGAACGAATATGTTGAGCCATTCGTTCTGAGCGAACACACCAGGTAACGCGACAACCATTGTCGTTCAGTACTTTAACCAACGCAGTACCCCAACTGCCACTTCCAATAACACCTATTTTCATACCGACAAAGATATTGGTTATCAAAATGCGGAAAGCACAAAAATAAAATGGGTGACTGGAATCATCCAATCACCCATTCGATATAACGTTAGTTGAGCTTATTTTTTCTCCTCAAAAAGTTCTTCTTTCTTCACCACTTTTACTTTCATGCCCTGACGCAATGTTTTACTAACAACTGTATAAGGACCAATAATTACTTCATCACCTTCTTTTACACCATCCAAAATCTCAATATAATTGATGTCCTGAATATCAGTTTTTACTTTCACACGCTTAACTGTTCCATCTTTTTGCAAGACGAAAACTACTTCATCCAATTCATCAATATTTTTGACAGCCGCTTGCTCAGTACCTTCTTCTGCAGGCTTGTCTTCTTTCTTCTTTATCACATCTTTACTTCCTACAGCAGCAGTGTCAGATTTATCTCTTGTTGTAACTGCATTTATTGGAACAGCGATAACGCTACTGTGTGTATTGGTTTGAATATCTGCATTAGCACTCATACCCGGACGGAATGGAAAACTTCTTGAATTCTTAGGATCAAGAAGATCTTGATAAGAAGATTGCAACAACCTAATTCTTACTTCATAATTGGTTGCATCATTTGCACTAGTAGTTATTGCACCGCCAGTTCCCCTGCTAGTACTTGAAATCTGAGTAACCAAACCTTTGAACTTTCTTTTGTTATAAGCATCAACTTCCACCAAAGCAGTATCGCCAATTGAAACCTTTGGAATATCATTCTCTCCTACATCCACTCTTACTTCGATGATACGCATATCTGCTATACGCATCATTTCAGTACCTGCCATCATAGAGTTACCAACTACACGCTCACCTTTTTTTACATTCAAAAGAGAAACGATACCACTCATTGGCGCAAACACACTGGTTCTTCCCAAGTCTTTGTTAGCACGACTCAAACTAGCTTGAGCACTTGCAACTGCTGCTTTACCGCTTTTCACCGATTGCTGAGCTGCACTATAATCAGCCTTAGCTGTCAAAAATGCATTTTCTGCTTGCTCATATTCAAGTTTAGAAATTACTTTTTCTTGAAACAATTGTTTTTGGCGAACATACTGACGTTCCGCTTGATCCATCCTTGCTTTGAATGAACCAAGAGAGGCATTAGCATTTTCTACTTGTGCCAATTGTTGTGCAACTACTGCAGAGGCTTGATCCCTTTGGGTTGCATAGATATCAGCATAAATCATAGCAAGTAGCTGTCCTTTTGTTACACTATCACCTTCAAGTACTTCAAGTTGAACAATTTCACCTGAGATATCTGGACTAATCTTTACTTCTAATTCAGGATAGACTTTACCACTAGCTGTTACTACTTCAGTAATGTCTCTTTTCATTACTTTTTCAACAGCAACTTTGGTAGCTTCTTCTTTTCCGATTATGCCTGCTTTTTTCAAACCCAAAAGTGCAGCCACCAGTACAACTACTCCGGAAATAATCCAGATCCATTTTTTGTTCATCTCTTTTTCTTTTTCTTGTTTATAAACGAAGTCCTTGTCCCTTGTAGAACTCAAGTACTTTCATTCTGAAAATATATTCGTATTGCGCTAATGCCTTATCGATTTTAGCCCTGGTCAGATTATTTTGATTGGTCAACCATTCGATTGTTTGCATTACACCAAGTTCATATCTCTTGCTAGCCAAATCAAATGATCGCTGCGCAGTAGTCATTGCTTTTTCCCTTGCAACAAATGTTTGGAAAGCACCTGAGGCACTATAATAGGCAGTGTAAACATCCTGCTTCAATTGCAACTTATCTCGCTCAATATTCAAATCACTACGTTTAACATCCAACATAGCACGTTTTACATTCGATTTTGCCTGAGCTCCAATAAAAATGGGAACACTTATGGAAAGCCCAACACCTTGACCAAATTGATCTCTTAACTGCTGACCATAACCACTCCAAAACTCACCAAACTTTCTATTTGTAAAATTCACATCCACATTAGGTGCATATACAGGAATTTGGGTAACCCCCTGCTTAATGTAAGATCCTGTCATGCTTTCACCATTGATTGAAACTCCATTGGGTTTCATTAAAAACTGGTTGAAATTGGTCGCAAGCTGTCCGAAGGCTGTAATAGTAGGCTTCATTTGACCTTTTGCAGCAAGCAAAGATTTTTCAGAAGCCGACCTTCTCAAATCATTCAACCTGATTTGTGGCTGTGAACTCAAAGCCAATTGATACACATCTTCAGGGTAAATAGAAAGTAAATCGTCGACTGGTATCTTATCGACTTGTGGAATTACCAATTCAAAATCTTGGTCGGCCGGAAGATTCAACAAAGCCTTTAAAGCGAGCTTATCAAGTTCTGCTTGTGAAATAGCTTGCACAACCGTGGCACTATCACGCGCAACAGTTGCTTCTAATTCTGCAGCATTCAACTCAGGTAAGGAACCAGCATCCACCAATTTTCTAGTATTGGCATATTGTGATTTGGTTTGATCCAAAACTATTCTTGAAATTTCAACCTGCTCGTAACTCAATAAAGCCCTTAAATAAAGCTGAGCTATGTTGAGACCAATATCATTTCTGGCCTTATCAACAGCGGCCCTATCGGCCTCCATGCTAAATTTATTCGATGCTTCAGTATTTTTTAGACTGTTGAAATTGAACAAGAGCACATTTGAGGAAATGGACATCTGCTGGAACATAGCAGACCTGCTGGTATAAACGTTGGTTGTTCTATCAAGGGTTCTACCGAAAGAAAAACCATGTGTCAAGCCATAAGAAAGGCTAGGAATTCTTTGAAGATTGGACTGCTGATAATTGATTTCAGATTGATCTGCTTGAATTTTGGCCTGCCTAACAGTGATGTTGTTGTTCATGCCATACTCTACACAGCGTTTTAAGTCCCAATAGGACCCCTGCTGACCGAAAGCCAGCCCGGTTGATACTGACAACACCAAAAGAAGTAAAACCCTCATTACCATAACATTAAGTTGATTCTTGCTGTTTCAGGAAAATCCCGAAATATCCTGCAAAGATTCAACTAAATGAGGGATTCACAAAATCACTCGTCCTTTGAAACGACCGCTTACAACAGTCATATCCCATTAAAGCTATTTGAAAGGTCTGCAATCAGAAATTCTGGCTCCTCCAATCCAATATAAAGTCGGATTAACCGATGGGTTGGATTAGTGGAATCAAAGGCCTCTCGCTTCATACCGGCGCATTTTGGAATGACCAAAGACTCATGTCCGCCCCAACTCACTGCCATTCTGAAGGCTTTTAGTCCATTACAGAATTTTTCGATTTTTTCGATATTATCTGCTTTAATGTAAAAAGAGATGAGTCCGGATGCCCCTTTCATCTGTCTTTTAGCAAGTTCATATTGAGGAAAACTGGGATCTAGTGGGAAAATGAGCGATTCAACCTGTGGGACTGTTTTTAGATAGTCGAGCACCTTTAAGGTTGATCTGGTTATTCTATCTAGTCTTGCCGGTAGTGTTCTGAGTCCGCGTAACAACAACCAAGCGTTAAACGGCTGAATCCCATTTCCTGCACAGAGGTATTCACTCAAGAAAATTTTCCTCATCATTGCTGCAGTTCCTGTCAACACACCTCCTAAGGTATCGCTATGTCCGCCTATGTATTTTGTAGCAGTCTGCATAGCAATATCGATACCAAAATCAACTGTTCTTTGGTATAGCGGTGTACAATAGGTATTGTCGATCATTGTGACAATGCCTCTCGACCTGGCAAATTCACCTATTGCTTTTAAATCTTGAATATCCAACCACCAAGAATTAGGCGACTCCAAATAGATAAGCGTTGTATTTTCCTGCACATGACTCAAGAATTGTGCTGTATCAGTGCCATCAGCATATGTAACACTAACACCAAACCTTGATAAAATTTGATCAAACAAGTGGGCTGTCCAGGTATAAGGGTGATGCACCGATAAAATATGATCTCCTGCTTTTACATTGGCAACAATACCAGCAAAAACTGCTGCTGCACCATTATTAAATACAAGGGCATCTTCTGCTCCATCCAGTGCTGCAAGTTTTTTTCTAAGGATATCCACTGTTGGATTCAAACCTCTGCTATAGAGATAGCCACCCATTTCATCTTCAAACGCTTTACGTAAATCGTCTACCGTTTCAAATGCAAAATTGCTGGTCTGAATGATTGGAGGAGCAATTGCATTGAAATAGGAAGCATGGTCTTCTCCCAAATGATTGATGATGTAAGAAATATCTTGATGTTGATCAGACATTATTTGGCTTCTTTTTTTTGGTAACAAAATAAATGACCAAGAAACTGACCAAAACAGCTGTAGCCGTTAACGCCGTCTCTGGCTTATCAATGGCAATACTTATTGCCACAAAAACATATGCAGCAATAAATATGATAGGCATCAGCGGGAAAAACTTCATCGAATATATCTGAGATTTATCGAGATGCTTGGTCCGCTTTCTGATGATAAAAATGGTGGCAGCTGAAAACGCCATTCCAATTGAATCAAGAAAAATGGTAAACCCTAGAATTTTATCGAATGTATCAGCAAAAAATAAAATGACCACACTGATGAGTGCATAGATAGTCAGACTGACTGTCAATACATCCCTCTTTTCATCTTTCTTGCTAAACGACTTTGGTAAAATTCCATCTTCACTCATAGCAAACATTACTCTTGGATTACTGAGGAGTAAAACATTGACATAAGCCAGTACAGCAATAAATAATAAGATAGAAAAAGCAAATTTTCCAGCAGGCCCAAACATACGCTCTGCTACAATTGCAGCAATACCCTTGGTGGTTTTCAGTTCTTCAAATCCAATCACATTGTAGTAGGCAAAGCTTACAGATAAATAAAGAAGGATGATAACCATGATGCCAATGAATATCCCCCTGGGTAAATTCTTTTGTGGTTCTTTTACCTCATCGCCGAAGTTGATGGTTTGCTGATATCCTCCATACGTGAATGAAACTGCAATTAGTGCTAGTCCAAACGACTTCACATAATCCATAAAAGTAAACTCTCCTTTTGGAACCTCAATTACAGAAGCAACATGAGAGGATGGAAAAAAGATGGCAGCAACTATAAGAAGGATCATACCAATTTTGATCATCATCAAAATGTTCTGGGTTGTTGAACTCATTCGAAGTCCCAAGAGGTTAATCCCATAAAATGAAATGATTGCTCCCATCGCAATAAACGATTGTCCAATATCTGATACCTCCCAACCCATCAATGGCTTTAGCACATCAATCGCTAAATACTCACTTCCAATCAATGCAACCCCAGAAAGAGAAGCTGCATTTGAAATAAGGATGATACAATTAACAGCAAAGGCAATTGAGGGATGATAACAAGTTGCAAAGATTTTATAGTAACCACCTGTTATAGGATACCTAGAACCAATTTCAGCATAGGTCAATGCTCCGCACAATGCAATAAAACCACCTACAATCCAGCTGACAAAAAACACAGTTGGTGTTAAAGCTGCTCTAGCTGAATCAGATGCTGTTCTGAAAATTCCCATACCAATTACCAAGCCAATCACGATCATGGTGATGTCGAACAGATTCAGAAGAGGCTTTTTAGATTGCATTAGTATTTTTTAAAAATCATCAATAACATACAAGATACCTAAAATTAAGTTTTTGTTATTTTAATGTGTATTTAAACCAACTAATAAATCGGATTCATTAATGGAATACATTTGAGCCACTTTTATGAAAAAGAGTAATTATTCAACTTCTATTTTGTGGGGTATTCTAATTTTCCTAGTTGCTGCTGGACTAGTTAATGCCTACTTGCTGACCAACCATGTTTACCATTTAGCAAAAGATGTAAAAGCTCATAGAGAAGACTATATGAGCCCATTACTGCCCGATCCAGGCAAAACAGCAGCTACCAACAAAAATGAAAATGGTGTAAAAGTATCAACTGGTATTTACCTTGATCGAATTGAAGAACT
>JACCDJ010775243.1_pt1 | contig 29700 bp, 33 predicted proteins | sample 7444481 | NCBI WGS metagenome assembly JACCDJ01 (sample SAMN15323435, study PRJNA562643) | freshwater metagenome | isolation source: river surface water | place: USA:Blue River Watershed | collected 2017-08-15 | reverse complement strand
TTCCCCTAAGGGTTGCCACCATGGCAAGACCACAGGCATCCTTCTCAGCGCTTGGGTCGTAGAGTCCCTGCGCCGAAGGACCAGCGTTGAAGCGCTGGAACGGGCTAACAACCGACATGCGTGTCTCCTATCGAAAAATCAAAAGGGACATCATCGGCCCGGATGGCTAAAACTAGTTTTCTTGCGGCTCTTTTGCTGTCTTGCGCGGCTTTTTCGCCGATTCCGCGACAGGTTCACGGCCTTCAAGCCAGATGCTCGGTTCTAGGCCAGGGTGGCGGCGGGACTGAACTATCAGGAGGGTCACTCCGATGGCAATTCCGATCAGCGCTGACCAGATATTTACTCGTAGTCCAAGAATAATCTCACTTGGGTCAATTCGGATACTTTCAATCCAAAGTCGTCCCGTTGAATAAAGGATGAAATAGACGGCAAGTTGCTTACCCCATTGCAAAGTGAACCGCTTGCCCAAGTAAATTAGCGCCGCAGCCGCAGCAAAGTTCCAGATCATTTCATAAAGAAAAGTCGGGTGGAAAGTGAGACCGGCTGGCAAACCTGCAGGGTAAGCAGGGTTACCGAATGGAATCTCTAGTCCCCAAGGCAAATCGGTTGGAAGACCATAGAGCTCCTGATTGAAATAATTGCCAATTCGACCAATGCCCTGGGCAATCAGTAGCCCAGGTGCGAGTGCGTCGGCTACCGACCAGAAGTTTAGACCGGCCTGCTTGGCTCCATACCAAACACCTACAGCACCAAACACCAATGCCCCGTAGATGGCCATACCGCCTTCCCAAATTCGGAAGACCGCCAAAAAGTCTGCACCAGGGTAGAAGTAATCCTTTGGGTGAGTGATCACGTGGTAAAAACGACCACCGATAATTCCTGCTGGAACCGCCCACAGCGCGATATCTAGAAATAGACCCCGCTCAGCACCACGAGCGTGCAATCTGGTGTCAGCCAGCCAAGAAGCAATCACAATGCCAGTCAGAATGAACAGTGCATAGAAGTGAATGCGGAGTGGACCTAGATCGATGAAGCTAATCTCTGGAGACGGAATGCTGGTAAGAAAATTCACTGGCCTATCCTAATCCGCTGGCAAGCTCTTTAGTTTTAGCCACCAAGCTCTGTAGCCCACCCTGTTGGTAAGCCTTCACAAATGCGGTACCTACGATGGCCCCATCGGCATAGCTGTTAACTTCTCGGACCTGGTCGGCGGTAGAAATTCCAACCCCAACGCAGGTAGGGGTGCTACCCAGGCTTTTCACGCGCGAAACAACGGATCGAGCCAGCCGATCGAGCTCAGCTCGCTCCCCTGTGATGCCCATGGTCGATACCGAGTAAACGAATCCCTTAGAAGATTTTGAATTGTTTTCCACGCGGACATCTGAACTTGAAGGCGCAACAAGGAACACTCGATCCAAACCATGCTGTTCCGAGAGTTTGATCCAGTCTTTAGCCTCATCTGGAATTAGATCTGGAGTGATCATGCCCTGCGCTCCAGAAGCAACTAGATCCTCGCTGAAACGTTCGACACCGTATGAGAGCACTGGGTTCCAATAGCTCATCACTAACAGTGGGGTGTCAACCTTCTCTCTGACACCTTTGATGATTTCGAATAGATCGCGCAACTTGAAGCCGTTGGAGATAGCCACCTCGGTTGCCTGTTGAATCGCCAAGCCATCCATCACCGGATCGCTATATGGCACACCAATCTCGAGAATGTCACAGCCGTTTTCAGCCATTGCTACCAAGGAGTCGATGCTGTCTTGCTTGGACGGGTAGCCCGCTGGATAGTAGCCAACTAAAGTGCCGCGTCCGGAGGAACGATTGCGCTCTAGAACCTCGTTTGTAATGCTCACTTGTCCCCCAGCAATCCAAAGTAACGGCCTGCTGTTTCCATATCTTTATCGCCTCTTCCGGAGAGGTTCACAAGAATGTGAGCTCCGGCGGGGAGCTGTGTCGAAAGATGTTTAATGCCTGCTAGTGCATGCGCGGTTTCAATGGCAGGAATGATGCCCTCGGTTTGGGACAGCAGTCGCATTGCTTCCATCGCCTCGGCATCGCTTATGCCGTAGTAGTTTGCTCGACCCAAATCCTTTAACCAAGAGTGCTCTGGACCGACTCCCGGGTAATCCAGGCCTGCAGAAATCGAGTGTGACTCCATGGTCTGACCATCTTCGTCTTGCAGCATGTAGGAACGAGCTCCGTGCAGTACACCTGGTCTGCCCTTGGACAAAGTCGCGGCGTGCTTAGGGGTGTCGATTCCATCCCCCGCTGCTTCAAAGCCCCATAGCGCGACCTCCAGGTCGTCTAGGAATGGGTGGAAAATGCCAATTGCATTCGATCCACCGCCGATGCAGGCTGCCACGGCATCTGGGAGTTTGCCGGTTAGCTCCAGCATTTGTGCTCTTGCCTCAATGCCAATTACCGAGTGGAAATCTCGAACCATGGTGGGGAAAGGATGTGGTCCAGCTACGGTTCCCAAGAGGTAGTGAGTGGTGTCCACATTTGCAACCCAGTCGCGAAGTGCCTCATTGATTGCGTCTTTTAGGGTTCTAGATCCAGTTTTGACCGGAACAACCTGAGCGCCCAACAGTTTCATTCGCGCAACGTTCAGAGCTTGACGTTCCGTGTCAACCTCACCCATGTACACCACACACTCCAAGCCGAAGTAAGCGGCCGCCGTAGCGCTAGCGACTCCGTGCTGACCCGCTCCGGTTTCTGCGATGATTCGCTTTTTTCCCATTCGCTTGGCGAGCAGAGCCTGTCCCATCACGTTGTTGATTTTGTGGCTGCCGGTGTGATTCAGGTCCTCGCGTTTGAGAAATATGCGCAGGTCACCGAAATGCTTAGCGAATCTAGGTGCCTCGGTAATGATCGAAGGGCGGCCGGTGTAGTTCTTGTGCAGCTCACTAAGTTCGAGCTCGAATGAAGGGTCCGTCTTGGCGGCAAGGTAGGTTGCTTCTAGTTCATCGAGTGCGGCAATCAAAGGTTCCGCAACAAATCTCCCACCGAATTCGCCAAAGTATGGCCCAGCTTGAGAACGAAGATTTGATTGCATGCCCTAAATCCTAAGCAACACTTGTGAACTCTGGGATCAAAATCCGTGGATCGGATGTCACTAGGGCCTCACCGACAAGAGCGACATCGGCCCCTGCAGCTCGGTAGCGGATGACATCGGCGACGCTCTTCACAGAAGATTCGGCAACCTTAATCGCCTCAGGGTTTAGCTCTTGAGCCATTTTTTCAAACAGCGCAAGGTCAGTCTTGAAGGTTTGCAAATCACGAGTATTTATCCCAATTAGACGAGACTCTGCCCGATTAGCAATTTCGATTTCCTTTAGGGTGTGGGTTTCCACCAATACCCCCAGTCCCAGCTCCGCAGCAAACGCCTGCAGTGCAATAAACCGATCCTGGGGTAACCAGGCCAGAATCAACAGCACAAAGTCAGCTCCTGAGGCCCGAGCCTCGAGAATCTGATATTCGGTGCTGATGAAGTCCTTGCGTAGCAACGGAATGGTGGCCGATGATCTCGCGTGAGCAAGATCCTCCAAGCTACCCCCGAAGCCCGTTTCCTCGGTTAGTACTGAAATCGCATGCGCCCCAGACTCTTGGTAAAGCCGGGCCTGATTAGCCGCAGATGGAATGTCTGCCAAAAAACCGCGCGAAGGACTGCGACGTTTAATTTCAGCGATCAGTTTGATGTGACTAGATTTCCCCAGAGCGCTATAAACGTCGATAGGTTTTGGAATTTGTGAAATCTTTTCGAGCAGGTCTTGCTCGCTAATTGTGCGCTCTCGTCTTTGAGATGCCGCTAATGCTGCGTCAAAGAGTTGATTGAGCACTAGTGAGCTTTGGTGTGCTCGCCACCGACTCCATAGCCCGCGCGCTTTAGGAACCAACCCACAGCTGGACCAATGGCGGCCAGCACGGCTGAAGCCCAAACCATGGGGGCGTTGTCTAGCCAGAAGAACAAGGTGCCAATGCTAAATGCGACCATCACGATGATGACGGTGGTCCAAGACGCTACCGAGTTGCCGTGGCCAGGATCAGTTGAGTTCTGTGACATGTTGTTCTCTTTCGACCTCTAAAGTCTAGCAATCATCGGTTCTGTTCATCCCACAGAGAGCGGTTGTCGCTTGACTCCGAAGCTACCTCAGGCTTTGCCTCCCCGGAGCCCTTAGCTCTCAAGCTATAAAACGCTGCCGCGACGGATAGTAAAGCTAGCGCTCCCGCCGCATACTTTGCCCAACCATCGGTAATGCTGACTCCGGCTTGATGGGACTGAGCATTTAGCACGCCGCTGAGCCTCTCGAGCTCCGCTATCACCACGGCACTTTGGGAAAGGTTGCTGGTGAGAGTGAGATAAACCCCTAGAGCCAGTGTTGCCGCAATTGCAACAATTAACACTCGCCGCTGTCTGCCGTAGAGCGAAATAAACAGTGCCGTTAATCCGATCGCTGGAAGCAAGTTCATGACCGGTAGAAGTTGACCACCAGTGAATTCAACATCCCCGACCTTTAGCCAGGGAAGATTCACAAAAATCCACCACAGCGCAAGACTGAGAGCAAGAATTAAATTCTTAGTTCGCATGACCCATCGCATTCGCAGCTGCGATTGCCTTAAGCATCACAGCAGCCTTCGCGCCCGTCTCGGCGTATTCGCTTGCTGGAACCGAGTCCAGCACAATTCCAGCTCCCGCTTGAATTCTGGCGATTCCATCCCGAATAAACGCGGTGCGGATGGCTATCGCCAAATCTGAGTTGCCCCGAAAGTCAAAGTAACCCACCACACCACCAAACAGCCCGCGATAGCTCGGCTCGAGGTCGTGAATTATCTCGAGTGCTCTCGGTTTTGGCGCGCCCGATAAGGTTCCGGCCGGGAAGGTCGCCCGCAGCGCAGAAACTGGACCCTGATCTGATCGCAGCACTCCCTCAACGGTAGACACCAGGTGCATGATGTGGCTAAAGCGGTGAATTTGCATGAATTCAGTCACCTGCAAACTCGCGGGTTCACAAACCTTCAGTAGATCATTTCTGGCTAAATCAACCAGCATCAGGTGTTCGCTCTGCTCCTTGGCATCCGCCAAGAGCTCTTCCGCCAACTGAATGTCCGAGGAGGTGTCCACTCCCCTGGGTCTCGAACCTGCAATCGGATGCATTATGGCCTTGCCGTCAGCAACCTTAACTAAAGCCTCCGGGCTAGATCCAACAATGGTGAAATCACCGTCGGAATCCTGCCAGCGAGTTAGGTACATATACGGGCTTGGGTTTAGTGCTCGAAGTGCTCGATATACCTCGATGGCATCCACCTTGACCTGCTGGTCAAAGCGTTGAGATAACACGACCTGGAAGACATCTCCCAACCTAACGTGATGTTTAGCCTTCTCCACCTGGGCGAGAAAATCGGCTTCCAGGGTGCGCTTTTCAAACTCAGCTTGTGGCCATTTGGGTTCCGAGATAAGAGCTGGAGTCGGTTCTCTGAGGGAAGCCTCTACTTCATTAAGTTCTGCGATTACTCGGTCGTAATTGGCTTTGATGTCAGAGCCATCTATAAACACCACACCGACCAGAATCAGTTCAGCACTCTTGTGATCCATCACGATCAGCTGGCTGAATTGGTTGAAAGCCAGAAGCGGCACTTGGTAATCCGACGGCCTGGGCTTCGGGAGTCTTTCTAGCAAGTTGACGGCTCCCCAGCTTACGAAACCAACCAAGCCGGAACTAAGCGGAAAGTCCACTGGAGCAGAGATCCAACTGGACTGCAGTGCTTCCAGGGCATCTAGGGGGTCATTTGGTAAATCACCCGCCGGGAGTGCAGTGTGCTGGGAATTCCAGCTCACAGCGTTTTCGGTTGCAACCAATTGGCCACGAGACCGAACGCCGATGAACGAGTAGCGTCCCCAAACACCCTGCTCTGCCGATTCCAACAGGAAGGTATTAGGTCTCTGGTCGCATAGTTTCTGGTAGATGCCGAGTGGGGTTTCGGAACCAGCAAAGAGCCTGCGACTAATCGGAATTACATTGAACTCCTTAGCGAGCTCGCGCACCTGATCTAGTGTCAACATCAGATCTCCTCGAAGCAGGTGTCGGTTCCGTTGTGGCAGGCCGGACCGTGAGTTCTTACCTGCGCGAGCACGGTGTCACCATCGCAGTCCAAGCTCAGACTCACCACTTCCTGGTAGTTGCCCGATGTCTCGCCTTTGGGCCAGCGAGAGTTTCTGGAACGGGAGAAGTAGACCATCTTGCCTAGTTCTTGCGTTTCCTGGAGGGTTTGCCTGGAGGCATAAGCCAGCATCAACACCGCATTCGACTCATAATCCTGGGCGATTACCGGAACAAGTCCATTGGAATCAAATTTCACAGTTGAGAGATCTAACGTTCTCATCGCACCTCCAAGCCGGCAACCCGCATGCTTTCTTTTACATCTGAAATCGTAAACAATCCCTCGTGAAAAACACTTGCAGCCAAAAGGGCATCCGCCCCGACGTTGGCTGCATCGATGAAGTGTTCCAACTTGCCAGCTCCACCGGAAGCAATCACTGGCACAGATGAGATTCGCTTCACCTTCTCGATCATCTCGAGATCGAAACCATCCCTGGTGCCATCTGCATCGATGCTGTTAACCAATAGCTCACCAGCTCCAAGATCTTGAACCTGTGCAATCCACTCCATAGCATCGAGCTCCGTAAGCTCCCGACCCCCGTTTGAAGTAACACCAAAGCCTGATTTGGTATTAGCTCTTTTGAGGTCTAATGAGATCACCAACACCTGGTTGCCATGCTCAGCGGCTATCTCCGCCAACAGCTGCGGTCTTCGAACCCCAGCGGAACCCACCGAGACCTTGTCAGCACCGCTTGCCAGCAGCCGAGAAACATCAGAAACTTCTCGAATTCCACCACCGACGGTCAGCGGGATAAACACTTGCTCCGCACACCTGGTGACCATATCCATGGTTGTGCCACGATTCTCATTCGTAGCAGCAACATCTAAAAACGTGATCTCGTCAGCGCCTTGAGCGTAGTAACGATTTGCCAAGTCAACGGGGTCTCCAGAGTCCCTGAGATTCTGAAAATTCACACCTTTAACGACTCGACCACCTGCCACGTCGAGACAGGGTATGACGCGAATTGCTGGCACTAGATTCTCGCGGCGTGGATTGCACTGACCAGAATCGCTCGCGCACCGATCTCATACAGCTGATCCATAATCTCGTTGGTCTGATCTGCCTTTACCAGAGCTCGAACCGCAACCCAGTTTTTGTCTGCAAGAGGCGAGATGGTTGGAGACTCAATTCCTGGAGTCAGCGCACTCGCCGCTTCAACTAACTCAATCGGGCAGTCGTAGTCAAAGATGACGTACTCACGGGCAACAATCACACCCTGCAATCTGCGCAGCAATTTAGCGGCATCCGATGCCTTGCCCGGTGCGCAAATCAGTCTTGCTGTAGATCTGAGTATCACCGGACCGAAGATTGCAAGTCCCGCCTTGCGAAGAGTGTTTCCTGTAGAAACGACATCAGCAACGGCGTCCGCAACTCCAAGCTTTACCGCTGATTCAACCGCTCCGTCAAGCTTGATGATTTCTGCGCTTATGCCATGTTCAGCCAGATAGTCAGAAATCAAATTTGGATACGCAGTGGCAAGTCTTTTACCTTGCAGGTCTGAGACCTTGGTAAATCCGGCGTCAATCGGTGCAGCAAATCTGAAAGTCGATCCACCAAAACCTAGATCCGCAACCTCGTCGGCCTTGGATTGGGCATCTTTGAGCAGATCGAGCCCGGTGAGTCCAACGTCAAGGGAGCCGGAACCTACGTAGGTTGCGATGTCACGTGGGCGCAGGTAAAAAAATTCAATTTGATTCTGTTCGTCCACTAGGTGAAGTTCAGCAGAGTCTCGCCTAACCGCGTAGCCAGCTTCTTTTAGCATGGAGATAGCGGAGTCGGACAGAATTCCCTTGTTTGGAATAGCAACCTTAAGCATCAGAGCTGCTCCTCTACCTTGGAAAGCGGGATTCCCCTCGCGATCAAAATCAACTGCAGGTGGTAAATCAACTGCGATGCTTCGAGTGCCAATTGCTCATCGGACTCGTGCTCGGCAGCCATCCAGACTTCAGCGGCCTCTTCAACAATCTTCTTGCCAATGGCATGGACCCCCAGCTCCAGCAATTCGGTCGAGCGTGACCCTACCGGGCGCTCTAGATTGCGAGTGCTGAGCTCTTCAAAGAGCTGGTCGAAGGATTTCATGGCTCTAGGTTACCGCCCCAGAGCTAGTGAGCGTGGGCTAGATCTCTTAGCTTGCTGATTTCGAGGTTGCGATTGTCAGCATTGAAGACGGCGCTACCAGCAACAAAAACATCGGCTCCGGCCTTTGCTAATTCCCCTATGTTTGATTCCGTGACGCCACCATCTACCTGAATTGCAATGCTGAGTCCATGCAGCCTCGCCGACTCTCGGGCCTGGGTCACCTTAGAAACCGTTTCTGGAATCAACTTCTGTCCCCCAAAACCAGGCTCCACGGTCATCACAAGCAGCATGTCAATTTCGCTAAGCAAATGCTCAACCTGGGTAAATGGGGTATTCGGCTTTATGGCTATTGCCGCCTTGGAACCGATGTCCCGAATCCGCCTTGCAAGGGTGATCGGATCCTTTGCAGCTTCAAGATGAAAGGTAACCGAGTCGCAACCAACTTCGGCAAAAGCCGGTGCCCAGCGATCTGGATCGTCAATCATTAGGTGAATGTCGAGCGGCAACTTCGCGACCTCAAACAACCTAGAGACAATCGGTAGTCCCAAAGTTAGATTCGGAACAAAATGGTTATCCATCACATCGACGTGCGCGGCGTCAGCATTCGAAATGGTCGCCAACTCGGCTTCTAGATTCGCGAAGTCAGCGCTGAGGATCGATGGATGAATCTTCATAGGGCGAGCTTACTTCTTGCGCAGGATTGCGATAAACATCGCATCCGTGGCGTGCAGGTGTGTCCAAAGCTGGGCGGTTTTGCGATTTGTTGGCATTGCAAGCTGCGGGGAGATCTGGTTTAGCACCTGATTCGCATTTATCAATTCAAGTTCTGGATGCTTTTCGAGCGCTTGCTTGATTTGAGTGTTGGTCTCAATGACGATTGGCGAACAGGTCGAATACAGCAGGTATCCCCCGGGTTTCAGAGCCGCTACTGCCGCATCAATGAGCTCTGCTTGAATCTTGGTTAGTCCTGACAACTGTTCGGTAGTTTTCCGCCAGCGAGACTCCGGTTTTCTGCGCACCGAACCTAGGCCAGAACAGGGAGCATCTAGCAACACTGCATCGTAGGTTGCCGGTTTGGCATCTTGCCCATATCCAACCGTGACCTTGCCGGGCAGGTTGGGATTCAGGGCCTGTCTAACCAGTTCAGCTCGAGCAGGTATTGGTTCGAGGCATTCCAATATCCCGCCGTATGGTGAAAGACCCGCCTGCAGCATGGCTGCCTTACCTCCTGGGCCGGAGCACATATCCAACCAGCGACCAGACTTGTCAGCGACCTCGAGAAGAGCGAGCGCCACCAGTTGCGAACCCTGATCCTGCACTCTCACGCCAGCAGTAGCTAGGTAGCTCTCGGGATTTCCGGATGCCAGAAAAGCTGTCGGAGCAGCTTCACCCTTTGGCAAGCCCTGGCTGAGTAAAAACTCCATGGCGGCGGTGTTAGGAAGGGCCGCGAGATTGATAACCGGGGTGTCGTTATTGGCCTCTAAGAGCGCTGCCAGTTGATCCTGCTTACCATCTAGCTCTAGAGCGCTCTTCAATGCGCTAATCACCCAGGATGGGTGTGAATGAGTTATGGCGAGAACTTCCTCAGTCCGTTTGCCAGCGGTCGTCTCGTTAAGCAGTGTCTCGAAACCTGCCCGGTCAGCATTTCGCAGAACCGCATTTGCCATTCCAGCTGCGCTTCTCTCGAAGATCTTTACCAACTCGACGGTTTCGTGAATCGCCGCGTGAGCCGGGATTCGCATTCGAAACAGCTGGTGCAAGCCAAGTCGCATCGCGATCCTTAGCTTGGGTGACAGGGTTTTACCGGCGGTGAAATGATCAATGAAAGTGTCGTATTGCAACTGCCAACGAAGGGTGCCATAGCTGAGTTCCTGAATCAAGCCGCGGTCACCATCTGGCACTTGCGCCTTGCTGAGAAAACTTGGAAGCAACAGGTTTATGTAGCTATCACTCTCGGCTACGCGAGACAAAAGATCTAAGGCAACCATTCTTGGGTTAGGCAAGTCGAACCTCCCCATTCAAACCTCTGAACCAGTCAGCCGCCGGCATCGGTTGCTTTCCTGCAGGTTGCACTGTAGTTAGTTCCAGCTGGCTTCCGCCACCACACTCCAGCAGAACTCGATCTCCAGATCGAGAGACTCTGCCAGTCTGAAGTTCTGCAGCAGTCCAGGCTGTTGCACCTAAAGATCTGGTTTCAATGATGCGAATCGGATTCCCAGCCAGTTCACACCAAGCCATCGGCTCAGGGTTGTAAGCCATGACGGAACGATGGACATCGATTGCATTTTGGCCAAGTTCTAATCTCGCGCTTTCACGAGTTAGCTTTGGTGCATAACTGGCTACGCCGGACTGTGGGGCAGCTTGAGGCATGGAGTCCAGCGATTGGTTTACCAGTTCAATTCCTGCCTCAGTAAACCTTCTCAGGGCAAGCCCAGTGGTTTCGTTCTCACCGAGTTCGATTGGAAGCTGAGCAATAATTGGGCCAGTGTCCATTCCGGCGTCCAGCTCAAACAGAGTGACCCCAGCCCCAATGCCGCCAGATTTAATTGATTGCTGCAGTGGTGAAGCGCCTCGCCAAAGCGGTAGCAGGCTGAAGTGAATGTTCCACCATTTCAACTTATCAAGTGCAGCTTGCGGGATCAGGCTTCCATAGGCAATAACAACTGCCAAATCCGCTTCAGCAGCTTGAATTTCCTTTAGTTCAGCCTCTGTAACTCGATTGGCTTTTAGCACTCTAAGACCTAGTTCCTGAGCTTTTTGTGCCACCGGCGAGGGGGTCAGCACTCGCTTTCTTCCTAATTCTGCGTCTTCCCGGGTAATCACCAGTACAACTTCATGGTGCTTAGCGATTAATTCGAGGCCATGGGCCGCGTTCTCAGGAGTCCCTGCAAAAATGATTCTCATCGACATACCACCTACAGCGCTCCCGGGTCGTCCATAACGATCTTCAGGCCTCTTCGTTTGTTTGCACCAACCAAACGAGCATTCGTCTTGAGGGCCAGCGCTTTGAGGCTAGTGGAAAGCTCTCCGCCTTGGCTGTAGCTGAAGCGGATAAGCGCCGAAGCGTTCTCGGCCAAATTGCTTCTGAGCACCACAGCACCCAGCTTGGTAGCCAAATCCAGTGCGGTTGAAATGGTCTCTTGAGTTCCCTCAAGCGTTGCAACGCGAGAGGCGGGAGGTAGTGAGAGTGCATTAACGTCCCTAAAAGCAGTGCTCGCCAATTCTCGGTGTTGACCGAGTGAGATAGCCTGTCCCAAATCCGAATCCAACCCCGTGATATGTGCTCGACCCGAATCCGAGAGAAGCTCGATGGCCTCCATCCAGTCTCGAATCGCATTCTGTTCGGCACGCAAAGCCGGCATGGCAAGCCAAACATCGCAATCCAGTACCAACAATGCAGCGTAACCACCCCGAACTCGAGGAGCCGATCCTGGTGTAGCCAGCACCAGGTGCCTGTTCTTTTTGACGGCGGTTACCTTAGTATCCGAGGTGAACTCAGAGACCGTGACTCCGGGAAAGGCTTTGCCAAATTCTGCTGCAGTTCTAGTGCTTCCAGTTCTCCCGCGGCGCAACTTGGTTGAACCGCATTTGGCACATCCATGACTAATACCTTGGCAAACCCGGCAACGATACTCACCTTTTTCAGTCTCCCAAATCGGCCCTTTGCAGTTATTGCACGCCAGACGTTCATCACATCCGGCGCAATAAACAGTGGCGGAATTACCCTTTCTTGGTATCAATACCAAGACTGGTCCAGTCTCTAATGCATCTCGTAAGAGTTTGAAGCTCGCAGCGTCTAACCGCTGGGCCGGTGGTGAAAAGGAGATTCTTGGTGGTGGAAGCTGAATGGCGGAATCCTTCAGATATCCAATTTCGACCAAGCGTTGAATTTCTAACGAGCGATAGTTTGCCGCGAATAGCAGATCGAGCTCGGAGCCAGCTCGCATGAGGGCTATCTCTCTGGTGTGAGTATAAGGAGAACCCTGCTCCCGAAGTGAGTCATCGCCATCATCAAAAATCGCAATTAGACCGAGATTATTGGTTGGTGCGTAGATGGCGGATCTACTACCAATCACGATCGATTTCTCTCGAGCAAGCACCTCGTGGAACTTGATAAAGCGATCCGACTTCTTTGCACCAGGAAGCCATGTGCTGGTGATGTCCCCAAGGCCAATGGCATCAAACAACTCTGTAAGTTGGGCAATTTGATCACGCTCTGGAAGAACCAAGATTGACGACTTACCGGACTGCAAGTTCTGGTAAGCAGCGCTTGCAAACAGCCAGCACCAATCCGGGTAACGAAGCTCGTTGAAGGTGATAGAACGAGCAGAAGTTAGTACCGCGTGACGACCCGAGATGTTCGTGATCCCTGGAATTGCCGGTAATGCAGGTGCTGCAATGCGAATCTCGGACACCTCCGACTTACCGATTCTCGGCATGTGTTCAACCACAGCCTGTTGCAGAATTTCACCCAAGGCGACGGCCTGGCGATTTGCGACCGACCTGGCTAATTTAAGGATGTCCGGACGAAGAACTGGTTCCAGATCAACTATTTCCTCCAGTTCTGAAGTGGCAAAAGAGCTGCTCTCTGGTAGCTGAGTGATGAATCCGCTTGCGAGTTTCTTGGTTCTGCCTAGTTGAAACTTGACCCGCTGCCCCACCCTGACCAGGTTTTCGAGACCATTCGGGACAATAAAGTCAAACTCTCGATCTAGCTGGAGTAGGTCGGATTCCACAACTACGCTCGCGTAGCGGGTCATTTAGTGACCTGCTGCCTCGCGAAGCGCATCGGCACGGTCGGTGCGTTCCCAGGTGAAATCTGGAATTTCTCGACCAAAGTGTCCATAGGCCGCGGTCTTGGCATATATCGGACGCTTGAGATCGAGCTCTCGAATAATTGCCGCTGGCCTTAGGTCAAATACTTCGTGAACCGCTCGCTCGATACTCTGAGTATCGACCTTTTCGGTACCAAAGGTTTCTACGAAAACTGCGACTGGTTTCGCCACGCCAATTGCATAGGCAACCTGAATTTCAGCTCGATCCGCCAAGCCGGCTGCAACGATGTTCTTGGCAACCCAGCGCATAGCGTAGGCAGCCGAGCGGTCCACTTTTGATGGATCTTTGCCGCTGAATGCACCGCCACCGTGTCTTGCCATGCCGCCATAGGTGTCAACAATGATCTTGCGTCCCGTAAGACCCGCGTCGCCCTGAGGCCCACCAATCACGAATCTGCCAGAGGGGTTAATGAAGAACTTAGTGTCTTCAAAGCTCAAGCCAGAATCACTTAAGACGGGCTGGATTACGTGTTCCAGAACCAAATTTGCCAAATCATCTTGGGTGATGTCTGGATGGTGTTGAGTCGATAGCACGACGGTGTCAATCGAAACCGGAGTCGCACCATCGTAATTCACTGACACCTGGGCTTTACCATCGGGACGAATCAGACCGTTGTTTAGCTCTCTCCTTAGCGTGCTCAGGCGTTCTGTAATGCGGTGAGACAACAGAATTGGAGCAGGCATCAGCACCGTGGTCTCGTTGGTCGCATACCCAAACATCATGCCCTGATCGCCAGCACCTAGCTTGCTGTCCTGATCGTCTGACCCTGCTCTGGATTCCAGGGCATCATCCACTCCACCTGCGATGTCGGGTGATTGCGCTCCAATTGAGACCGATACACCGCAGCTGTTGCCATCGAACCCGATTTGCGAGGAGTTATATCCGATGTCGATTAGCTTTTGACGAACCAACTGTGGAATCTCGACGTAACCGCTGGTGGTTACCTCTCCCGCGATATGCACCAAACCAGTTGTAACCAAGGTTTCAACCGCTACTCGGGCCTCTGGATCCTGCTCGAGCATCGCATCGAGGATGGTGTCGCTGATTTGGTCACAGATTTTGTCTGGGTGACCTTCGGTTACAGATTCAGAGGTAAAAGTGCGTAGCGTCATGAATCAAAGTTTAGTTGTTCGCTACTTCGTTAGGTTGGCAACCAGTTCAACAATGGCCTTGCTAACTTCGGTCTTTGACCCCGAAAGCTCTACCGCGTTATCACTAGTAACAAACTGCACCAATGTCTCTTGACTACTAAGTGCTTCGAATGAGTTTCCAATCACGGCAGTAACAGATTTATCCCACAATTTTCCGCGGGCGATTTCGATCAAACGCTCCTGAGTTTCTTCTGCGAGCGCAAATGCGATATGAATGGAATTCGGGTGGTTAGCGGCATAGTTAGCAATTAGGTCTTTGGTCGGCGTCAATTCCAAATTCAATCCCGATGAGCGCTTCAGCTTGCCAAGGTAAGGATTCTGAACCCTAAAGTCTGAAACTGCAGCGGCCATAATCATGACGTCGCAGTCGCGGTCCATGGCAAGTTCAAGTTCGTCAACTGTTCCGACTCGGGTGATTTCGATCCCCTTCGGCAACGGCAGGTCGATATTTGCTGCAATCAGGGACACTCTCGCTCCAGCATTGCGGGCTGCTTTCGCTAATTCAATTCCCATTCGGCCCGAAGAGGAATTTCCGATGTATCTCACAGCATCAATTGGTTCTCGCGTCCCACCAGCGGTCACTATGACGTGTTTTCCACTCAGAGATCTCTCTTGCATCGCAAATTTGATGATGTCTTCAACCTCAGGCAAACGCCCCGGTCCCGAGTCCTCACCGGTCAATCGGCCTGATGCCGGCTCCATGACTCGAACTCCCCTTGTTTCTAAGGTTGCGACATTGTTCTGGGTGGCGGCATTCAACCACATCTCGGTGTGCATAGCGGGGCAAACCACTATGGGCGAAGTTGAGGCCAAGATCGCATTCAGCATCAAGTCATCCGCAATTCCAACAGCGAACCTTGCGATGAAAGACGCAGTCGCTGGAGCGATCAAAATGAGATCGGCTTGCTGGCCAAGTTCAACGTGACGAACCTGTGAGACATCTTGATACATGTCGGTCTCAATGGCATGACCACTGAGCGCTTCGAGTGTTGGCTTACCAATAAAACGAAGTGCATTTTCGGTAGGGACGACGGTAACCTGGTGACCCAGTTCGCTAAGGCCGCGGATGAGATTGGCGGCCTTGTAGGCAGCGATTCCGCCAGTGATGCCGAGCAGAATGCGCATAACTAGTTACTAGTTGGCAGACTTCTTGATGAGCTTGCCTTCGTAAGCCTCGCGCAGTGCGATGCTTAGTGGCTTGTCATCGATTGAGGAGTCAACCAGCGGCCCAACGTAGTTGAACAGGCTGCCCTCGTGAAGTGCGCTGTAGTACTCGTTGATCTGACGAGCACGCTTGGATGCGAAGATTACTAACTCGTAGTTGGAGCCAACCTTGCCCAACAACTCATCGATTGGTGGGTAAACAATTCCTTCAAGCTTGTCGCTCATGATCCTCTTTCGGCTTTCGAAACCAATTCTACGACTTCGCGGGCGCATGCCTCTAGGTCCAAATTGGTTAGTTGGTAATCAAACTCCCCCGCAGCTGCCAGTTCGGTGCGGGCTGTAGTAAGTCTAGTTTGAATTTGCTCTTCTGTCTCGGTGCCCCTGAATCTCAACCTTCGTTCAAGTTCATCGAAACTTGGTGGATTGATAAAGATCATCAGTGCGTATGGGATTTGCGCTTTGACTTGCCTAGCCCCTTGAAGGTCAATTTCAAGCAGCAAATGCTTGCCTTCTGCCTCTGCGCGGGCCAACTCGCTAAGCGGAGTGCCGTAGAAATGCTTACCGTGAACCTGCGCCCACTCCAGCATCTGATTCTTTTCGATCAAGTCCTTAAACTTCTCGGCTGTCACAAAGTGATAGTGAACTCCATCCACTTCCCCGGGCCTTGGGTCTCGGGTAGTGGCGGAAACCGAGAGCGTGAAGCCGGAGTCGTTCTCCAGTATCCAGCGCACGATTGAGCCCTTCCCAACGCCGGCCGGACCGGCTAGCACCACACGGCTCATAGTGTTGCCTTCGCCTTTTCGATCAAGTTCCCAACTTGCTCAGGGCCATTCTTGGTCAACTCTCTCGACATTGCTGCAATCACTCGATGCGAAGAAGCACCAAAAGTCTCTTTTAGATCTTCTAGCCTTGCGCCCTGCGCGCCAAACCCAGGAGCGAGAATCGGAATGCCGATGTCTTGCTGAGTTAGGTGCTGTATGCCGAACTCACTGAAGTTCTGGGTGGCTCCGATAACTACGCCCATCTCGCCCTTACCGATATCTCGTGCGGAGTCAATAACGTTGGCGGCTACAGTTCGTCCTCCGATTAGTGCCTGCTGCAACTGCGCAGCCTCGGGATTGCTGGTGGCAGCAAGAATGAATAGACCGCCTTGAACATCTTGGGCGTAGTTCAAGGTCTCTCTAAGCGATTCCGGACCGAGGTACCCACTGACGGTTAGGGCGTCGGATCTCAAGGGTGAATCATCACCAAACCAGGCCGAAGCGTAACCGAGCATGGTTGAACCAATGTCACCTCGCTTGGCATCGGCAATAACTAAAAGACCGGCGTCTTTTGCTTCGCGAATAATCTCTTCGAGCGTTTGGTAACCAAGCGATCCAAAGCGTTCAAAAAACCCAACCTGGGGCTTGATGATTCCAAGTCGATCCTGTGCACTATCGATAATTCTTAGGCCGTATTCACGGGCTCCCGAAGCAGAATCTGGCAGATCCCAGTTGTCTAATTCACTCTCAGAAGGGTCTATGCCTATGCAAATTGCAGAGTGCTTAGAAATCGCCTCATTGAGCCGAGTCGAGAACTTAGCCACCGATCATCGCCTTTCGCTCACGCGCATATTCTTGCAGTGGCTTTACCTTGAACTTGCCTTCACGAATCACTTCAAACGAACCAATTGCCGCACTCAACTGGGCTGCAGTGGTGAAGATCGGCTTATCGGCAGCGGTGGTAGCAGCTCGGATCTCGTAGCCATCGACTCGAGCATCTGCACCGCTAGGAGTGTTCACAACCACATCAACTTCGCCGGCGGTAATCATGTCAACTATTGAACGTTGCCCCTCGGTGGCCTTGGAGTGCTTGATTACTGCCTCTGCTGTGATTCCGTGTCGACCGAGCATCTTGGCGGTACCTTCAGTAGCCAAGATTCGATAGCCAAGCTGTGCCAGTCTTCTGACAGGCAACAGCAGCTGCGGCTTGTCGCGGTCAGCCACCGATACAAAGACCGTTCCGCTGGCTGGAAGTGAAGATCCTGCTCCGGCTTGCGATTTTGCAAAGGCGGTCGGGAAGTCAACATCGATTCCCATTACCTCACCAGTCGAGCGCATTTCAGGGCCTAGCAGTGAATCAACAAATCGACCATCCTTGGTAGCGAAGCGCTTGAATGGCAGCACCGCTTCCTTGACCGAAATTGGAGTGCCAGCCGGTAGGTGTCTGCCATCTTGTGCTGGCAGATGGCCTTGGGCAACTAGCTTCTCGATGCTCCAACCCGCCATTACCAACGCAGCGGCCTTGGCCAAGGTGATTCCGAGCGCCTTTGACACGAATGGAACGGTTCTAGATGCCCTCGGGTTTGCCTCCAAGACGTAGAGCACATCAGATGCCAATGCGAATTGCACGTTGATCAGGCCCTTTACGCCCAATCCCCTGGCAATTTCTTCGGTCGCCTTTGCAACGCGATCGATTTGGGTTTCACTCAACGTGATTGGTGGCAGCGTACAGCTAGAGTCTCCGGAGTGAATTCCGGCTTCTTCGATGTGCTCCATAACACCACCGACGAAGAGTTGTTCACCGTCGAAAAGTGCATCAATGTCGATTTCGATGGCATCATCCAGGAACCTATCCACCAAGAGTGGGTGTTCGCTGTCAACAAGCGCATGGTTGGCAATTCGGTCAAAGTAGCCGTTCAGGGTTGCCTCGTCGTAGACGATCTCCATTCCACGACCACCAAGCACAAAGGATGGTCGAACCAGCACTGGGTATCCGATCCGGTTGGCTACGCTCACCGCTTCTTCTAGGTTGGTTGCGATTCCGTTTGCAGGTGCTCTAAGTCCCGCGGCATCAAGAATCTGTTGGAACTGGCCGCGTTCTTCAGCTTGGTCAATCGATTCCGGAGTGGTGCCCAGAATTGGAATACCGTAGGACTTTAGACCTTTGGCTAATCCAAGTGCGGTTTGCCCACCGAGCTGAACCATAACCCCCAGCAGTTCACCGGATTGAGATTCGGCGTGGATGACCTCGAGCACGTCCTCCAGAGTCAATGGCTCGAAATACAACCGGTCTGATGTGTCGTAGTCAGTTGATACCGTCTCGGGATTGCAGTTAATCATGATGGTTTCATAGCCCGCATCGCGCAGAGCGAATGCCGCGTGGACACAGCTGTAATCGAACTCAACACCCTGTCCAATACGGTTTGGGCCAGAGCCGAGAATCACGACCTTCTTGCGATCAGAGGGCCTAACCTCAGTCATTTGCTCGTATGAGCTGTAGTGATAAGGGGTGAGTGCTGGGAACTCACCGGCACAGGTGTCAACGGTCTTGAATACTGGTCGAAGGTCAAGGCCGTATCGAAGTTCTCTGATCTCCGTTTCGGAAACCCCGCGAATCTGAGCAATCTGAGCGTCGGAGAAACCGTGCTGTTTCGCACGCTTCAAGGAATCACGATCTAGAGCCGACAGTCCCCCAAGCCAGTCCGCGATCTCATTGATCAATACCACCTGGTCAATAAACCACGGGTCAATCTTGGTCGCCTCAAAGGCCTGCTGGGCAGAAACGCCGAGTCTTAGTGCTTGCTGTAGTTGCACGACGCGCTCATCAGTAGGGGTCTTGATACGCTCAAGAAGTTCAGCTGCTGAGAGTGACTGAGGTCCCCAGTGGAAAGAGCTGCCTCGTTTTTCTAGAGAGCGCAGCGCTTTTTGCAAAGCCTGTGTGAAGGTGCGCCCGATCGCCATAGCTTCGCCAACGCTCTTCATGGTTGTGGTGAGAGTTGGGTCAGCAGCCGGGAATTTCTCAAATGCGAATCTTGGGGCCTTAACAACGATGTAGTCCAAAGTAGGCTCGAAGGATGCCGGAGTTACACCGGTGATGTCGTTAGGAATCTCGTCCAAGGTGTAACCAATGGCCAGCTTGGCAGCAATCTTGGCGATTGGAAATCCGGTCGCTTTGGAAGCCAGCGCAGAGGATCTCGATACGCGCGGGTTCATTTCGATCACAATGATTCGACCGTCGGTTGGGTCAACAGCAAATTGAATGTTGCAACCACCGGTGTCCACGCCTACTGCTCGAATAATCTCGATGCCGATGTCGCGAAGCTTCTGGTATTCACGGTCAGTCAAAGTCATCGCGGGTGCAACCGTTATCGAATCACCGGTGTGCACGCCAACCGGATCAAAATTCTCAATCGAACAAACCACGACAGTGTTGTCATGCTTGTCGCGCATCAACTCAAGCTCGTACTCTTTCCAGCCCAGAATGGACTCTTCGAGCAGGACCTCTGTGGTGGGAGACGCTTGCAGACCAGCTCCTGCAATCCTGATTAGGTCAGTTTCGTTGTATGCAAAACCAGATCCCAAACCACCCATCGTGAAGCTCGGGCGAACCACCATCGGGTAGCCCAATTGTGCGGCTCCAGCCAATACCTCTTCCATGGTGTGTGCAATCACACTCTTGGCAACATCGGCTCCGGCATCGAGAACTAGTTGCTTGAATATCTGACGGTCTTCACCAGCGTTGATGGCCGCAACATTTGCACCAATTAGTTCAACGCCATATTTGTCCAGGGAACCACGCTCGTAGAGCGACATCGCGGCATTCAGAGCAGTCTGACCGCCGAGAGTTGGCAAGATCGCATCCGGCTTCTCCTTCTCGATGATTGCCTCGATAACCTCAGGGGTGATCGGCTCAACATAAGTAGCATCTGCAAAGTCCGGGTCGGTCATGATGGTCGCCGGGTTTGAGTTAATCAGGATTACCCTGATGCCTTCTTCTTGAAGAACGCGGCAGGCCTGAGTTCCGGAATAGTCAAACTCGCAGGCCTGTCCGATCACAATCGGACCAGAACCGATAACCAATACTGATTTGATGTCACTGCGTTTTGGCATTAGCGGCTCTCCTGAATCATGCGGACAAACTTGTCAAATAGATAGTGGCTGTCGTGTGGACCGGCGGCGGCCTCCGGGTGGTACTGAACCGAGAATGCTGGAATATCAAGACACTCAAGACCCTCGACTACCTGGTCGTTGAGGCCTCTATGGCTGACGCGAACGCGACCGAAGCCCTCCGGTGAATCCTGCTGATCTCCGTCGACTCGAACAGCAAAGCCATGGTTGTGCGCGGTAACTTCAACTCGGCCAGTCTCAGCGTGCATCACCGGCTGATTGATACCGCGATGCCCAAAGGCAAGCTTGTATGTCTCAAAACCGAGGGCTCGCCCGAGTAGCTGATTTCCAAAGCAGATACCAAAGAATGGAATGCCCTTGCGTAGCACCTCTCGCAGCATCGCAACCTGTGAACCACTTGCCTGTGGGTCACCTGGACCATTTGAGAAGAACACTGCATCTGGATTGCCAGCAAGAATTTCTGCTGCGGATGCATTTGCCGGATGCACTTCTACTTCAAGTCCGCGCTCTGCCAAGTGTTCGATGGTTGAGCGCTTGATGCCAAGATCCAAGATGGCGACCTTGCCAATTCGATTACCCACTGCCGCAACGGTGTAAATCTGCTCGGTTGTTACTTGGGAGCTGAAGCTAGCTCCCTTCATCTGTGGTGCAGCAGTCACCTTTGAAAGCATTTGCGCTTCTGAACTGATCGCGTCACCCGAGAAGATTCCAGCCCGCATGGCTCCAGCGTCCCTAATTTGCAAGGTGATAGCACGGGTATCAATGCCTGAGATTCCGACAATTCCCTGATTTTCAAGGTCTACGACCAGATCTCGCTCGGCCCTAAAGTTGCTCGAAATTCGAGACGGTTCGCGAACCACGTAACCAGCTACCCAAATCCGAGAAGACTCTTCGTCACGCTCATTGGTGCCGACGATTCCAATGTGAGGAGCAGTTTGAACCACGATCTGCCCAGCGTAGGAAGGGTCAGTGATGGTCTCTTGATAACCGGTCATGCCGGTGGCAAAGACCAACTCGCCAAGAGTTTCCCCCTTAGCTCCGTAGCTTTCACCCTCAAAGACCAGTCCGTTCTCTAGGACTAGATAAGCCTTATCCAATTTGCGCTCCAATCAGTTGCGAAACCTTGTTCTCGAACTCTTTTCTGACTTCCGGTTTGGTAAACCTGAAGTGGGTAACGACACTGGTGTCCCCTAGAAACCAAGCGATTGCCACAAGCCCATTCCGTTCGACACCCTTGTCGATCGTGGCGGAGGCTGCTCCCAAAAATTCGATTTCTGATTTTGGAATCAAGAACCCAGTCTCACCGGTGCGAAACACCGATATGCCGTTGTCATCGACGCCAAGGCTTGCCTTGCCACGCATGCCCAAGCCATGTGCCCAAACTCGCTCTAGCGGCTGTGACGCCAAGACAGTGGATACATAGAAAGACTCATATTCACCATTTGAGGTTGGCGACACGGGGGTAGCAATGACTGATTCCTGCTGCCGACGATGCTTTATTGTGCTCAGCCAAATCAGCAAGGCAATCACCGCAACCATTGAAATCATCAAGAAACCAATCATTTCTCGAGTCATGCGAGCTCCTGCACTTCAGAGTTCATTACCGTGAATCGGCCACGATAGACGGTGTGGACTACTTGTCCCGGCAGGCTGAAGCCGGCAAAAGGATTATTGACGCTCTTGGAGTGTGTCTTTGATGCAATCAATCGCTTAGCACTTGGATCAATCAGCGCAAGGTTAGCCATCGCGCCAACCTCGACCTTCCCCTGATTCTCCAGACCTGCAATCTCAGCTGGTTTTGCGCTTAGGATGCCGGCGAATTGTTCCCAGTTCCCACCATGTTCAATTAGTACTTCTTGCAGTACAGACGCAGCATGCTCCAGACCAACCATTCCAAAGGCGGCATTCTGCCATTCGCATTCCTTCTTTTCGGCGGAATGCGGGGCATGGTCGGTTCCTAGAACGTCGATAGTGCCATCTAGTAGCGCTGCCCTGAGTGCCAAGGTGTCCTCAGCTCTTCTGAGCGGTGGATTCACTTTGTAGACCGGGTCATAGCTGCGAACTAATTCCTCAGTGAGCAAAAGGTGGTGCGGTGTGACCTCAGCAGTGATTTTGATTCCGCGCTTTTTGGCCCAGCGCACGACATCGACCGCACCAGCTGTGGTGAGGTGGCAAATGTGCAGTCTTGACCCGGTGGCCTCGGCCAGCAGCGCATCCCGCTCGATGATCGACTCTTCGGCAGCAGCCGGCCAACCAGTCAAACCTAACTCCGAAGCGAGTGCACCAGCATTCATCTGAGCGGCTACGGTCAGGGTTGGGTCTTGTGCATGCTGTGCAATAACTCCATCAAACTTCTTTACGGCCAATAGAGCCTCGCGCATTAGCTCGGCATCGAAAACGCAGACCCCGTCATCGCTAAACATCCGAACCTGTGATTTGGACCTGGAGAGCCCGTCGATTTCGGAGAGTTCTTCCCCCTTGAGCCCAACAGTCACGGCTCCGATTGGTTGGACTTCGACGTATCCAGCTTCGATACCAGCATTTCGGATGAAATCTGCTACCTCGGGGTGATCGGTAACCGGCATGGTGTTAGCCATCGCCATGACAGCGGTGTAGCCACCCGCAGCTGCACTCTTGCTCCCTGACAAGATCGTTTCGCTGGCCTCAAACCCAGGCTCCCTTAGATGCGTGTGAACGTCCACAAATCCAGGCAGTGCAATAAGTCCAGAGCAATCCAAGCCAGGTGCTGCAAGTTTTCCTATTGCGGCGATCCGACCGTCTACCATCTCAATATCTGCCCCAGTGCCACTTGCAAGAGTCAGGTTTTTAAGTACTACTGAGCTCACTGTGTCTCCCCACTAAGGCATCGGTAGAGGACGGCCATGCGCACCGCAACTCCATTGGCGACTTGTTTCAGGACTTGCGATCTTGGATCATCCGCGGCTTGACTGGATATCTCGAAGCCTCGGTTCATCGGTCCCGGGTGCATGATTAGAGCTTTTTCGGAAACCATCTCCAAGCGCTTACCCTCGAGGCTCCATGCGCGAGAGTACTCAGTAGCCGAGCTGAAGAACTCGCCTTGCATGCGTTCCTTCTGAACTCTCAACATCATCACCACATCGGGTTTTTGAGCAAGTGCTCCCTCGAAGGAATCCATCACCTTGGCGCCCATTTGTTCAATGCCTTCTGGTATCAAGCTTTGCGGCCCTGCCAGCGATACTTCAGCACCCAAAAGGTTCAGTAGCAGAATGTTTGACCGTGCTACTCGTGAGTGTCGAATGTCGCCGACAATCAGAACTTTTACTCCCCTAAGGTCGGATGCCAAACCAAAGCCCTGACGAATGGTTAGAGCGTCTAGTAGTGCTTGAGTTGGGTGCTCGTGGGACCCATCACCGGCGTTAATTACGCTTGCGGAAATCCAACCCTGTTCCGCGAGCAGCTTTGGTGCTCCAGAGAGCGGGTGGCGGATGACAATAGCATCGGCACCAATCGCCTCAAGAGTTTGAGCGGTGTCCTTTAACGACTCGCCTTTTGATACCGAAGATGAATCGGCTGTCACATTGATCACGTCCGCGCTGAGTCGCTTGGCTGCCACTTCAAAGCTAACGCGAGTTCTGGTGCTGTTCTCGAAGAATAGGTTTACAACCGTTTTGCCTCTAAGCGCTGGGAGTTTCTTGACCTCGCGTTCATTAACTTGAGAGAGCTGCTGTGCGTTGTCGAGCAGTGATAACGCTGAATTTAGGTCTAGTTCTCGAATGGAGGTCAAATGTTTCATTAGCCAATCACCACTTGATCTAATCCGTCAGTCGGGGAAAGTAAAACCCTTACCCGCTCAGTCTTCGCCGTTGGGAGATTCTTGCCTACGAAATCCGGTCGGATTGGTAGCTCTCGATGGCCGCGGTCAACAAGTACCGCAAGCTTCACCTGACTTGGTCTACCAAGATCCGTCAGGGCATCGAGTGCGGCCCTGACAGTTCTACCTGAGTAGAGCACATCGTCCACTAAGACCACTACTTTGCCGGTGATACCGCAGTCGGGAATGGATGTGCCGTGAATCTTGCGCTCAGTTTTAGTTGCGTCATCGCGATACATCGTGATGTCTAGAACTCCAAGGTTGCCTTGATAGTCCGGTTCAATTTGTGAAAGTAGGGCGTCGATGCGTTCAGCTAGTAGTCGACCTCTAGTAGGAATGCCAAGCAACACCAGGTCTTGCGGACCCTCATTGGCTTCGAGAATTTCATGGGCAATGCGCTTAAGAGCCCGATCGATGTCGGGCGAATCGAGTACGACGCGCTCTTGCATTTGCAATCCTTCTTCGCCTCACAGGACGAACTTAAAGGTGGTTTCGAAAAAGTATACAGCTACTAGAGAGCTTGCCTGCCCTTTGCTAAGCGCGCCAAAACACCGTTGATGAACTTTGGCGAATCGTCAGTCGAGTATTCAGCGGCGAGTGCCACCGCCTCGGAAATCGCGACCTCATTTGGTACCTCAGAGTTGTGAAGTATCTCCCAGGCCCCAAGTCTCAAGATTGCGCGATCCACTGCCGGCATTCGATCCAAAGACCAATTGTCGGCGAGCATCTGAATCTCAGAGTCAATTTGGTAGGCGTTCTCTAGGTATCCAGTAACCAACATCTCTGCGTAGTCAAAGATCGGCTGCTGATTCTGTCGGTCTTCAACCTCAACCTCAGTTTGCTTCAGAAGTTCAAGGGCCTGATCGCCGCGTACGTCAGAGGCATAGAGAGCATCAAGGGCACGCTTGCGCGCCTTAGTACGAGCGCTCAACTATTCGCTCACGCGGCCAAGGTAGTCACCGGTTCTGGTGTCAACCTTTACCTTGGTGTTGTTCTCAATGAACAATGGCACCTGAATCTGGAAGCCGGTCTCCAGCGTCGCTGGCTTGGTTCCACCAGTTGAGCGGTCACCCTGCAAACCAGGCTCGGTGTAGGTGATTTCAAGCACTACCGATGGTGGAAGTTCGATGTAGAGCGGTGCACCTTCGTGCAGCGCAACAGTTGCCATCTGATTCTCGAGCATGTAGTTGGCGGCATCGCCAACTGTCTCGGTTGGAATTGTGATTTGGTCGTAGGTGGTGTTATCCATGAACACGAATCCAGTGCCATCGTTGTAGAGGTACTGCATGTCACGGCGATCTACGGTAGCGGTCTCAATCTTCACTCCAGCGTTGAAGGTCTTTTCAACGACCTTTCCAGATAGCACGTGACGCATTTTGGTGCGCACGAATGCCGGTCCCTTACCAGGCTTCACGTGCTGGAATTCGATTACCGACCAAAGCTGGCCTTCCATGTTTAGGACCATGCCGTTTTTGAGATCGTTTGAGGTTGCCATTTTTCTCCTTGATAAACCTGTGAAATTCTAGTTGCGAGTTAGCTGTGCTAGTGCCAATAGATAGCTATCGACTCCAAATCCAGCTATTACTCCGGTTGCTACGCCCGAAATCACGCTGGTGTGTCGAAAGGTTTCTCGGGCGTGTGGGTTTGAAATGTGCACTTCAATCAGCCTTGAGCGGCCCTTGAGCATGGCGCAGGCGTCTCTAAGCGCATAGGAATAGTGGGTGAAGGCAGCTGGGTTGATAATCACATCCGCGCTTTCCTCGAATGCTGAGTGCAGCCAGGCAATCAGTTGGTCTTCGCTGTTGGATTGCCCAAATACAAAGTCAGTTTCAGGTGCAGCAGCGCGAAGCTTGCTTTCAATGTCCGAAAGGTTCAAAGTGCCGTATACCTCTGGCTCGCGGGCACCAAGCATGTTTAGGTTTGGTCCATTCAGGACATAAATCTTGCTCATGCGTAAACGCTATTCCACAATCGCTTGAAAAGCAGTGAATAGGAGCTCTGGAGTCGGAGCGCTAAGAATTCCGGGCTTACCGATTCCATCCAGCACAACAAACCGAAGAGAACCCGCTCTGCTCTTCTTGTCTCGCTGCATTGTCGCTAGCAGCTGCTCCCAGCGGTCTGCTCGGTAGGTCATCGGGAGCCCCAATTTGGTTAGTACTCGACGATGGCGTTCGACATCCGCTTCTTTGAGTCTGCCACTGAGCATTGAGAGTTCGGCAGCAAAGATCATTCCGATGGATATTGCGGCACCGTGACGCCACTTATACCGCTCAGCGTGTTCGATTGCGTGCCCCAAGGTGTGGCCATAGTTCAGAAATTCGCGTTGACCCGACTCCCTAAAGTCGTTCGTCGTGATTTCTTCCTTGATCGCAACCGAACGCCTGATGATCTCGGCAAATACATCACTCTTAACATCGGTGGCTTCATCGGAAGATTCAACAGCTTCTAGGATCCATGGGTCCGAGATAAAGCCGTACTTTACGACCTCACCCATTCCCGCCAGTAATTCGTTTCTGGGCAAAGTTTCTAATGTGTCGAGATCGATAATCACTCGATGCGGCAGATGAAATGCCCCAACTAGGTTTTTCCCCTCAGATGTGTTGATGCCAGTCTTGCCACCGATAGCTGCGTCAACCATGCCTAAGAGAGTTGTGGGGATGAGTATTGAACGGATGCCCCTTAGCCATGTGGCAGCAACGAAACCTGCCAGGTCGGTGGTTGAACCGCCGCCGATTCCAACTACAGCATCATTTCGGTGGAAATCCGCCTGACCCATCACCTGCCAGCAGAAGGTGGCAACTTCGATTCGCTTGGCATCTTCTGCGTTTGGAACCTCAACCACCAGCGCCTCAAAGCCCTTGGTGCGAAGGTCTTCCTGCACCGCAAGTGCTGTCGCGCTCAGGGCCTGCGGGTGCAAAATGAGGACCTTCTTCACGCCATCCAGCGAGAGAGCAACTTCTGGAAGCAACGACCTTCCGATGATTGAAGTCATTTTGTTGCCTCCTGCTTGAGTTGCGAAATCAGTGCCTTAATTGGCTTGCCGCCAGTGAAAACGGTAGCAGTGGCACATTCTTGGTAGAGCGCTTTGCGCTCGTTGTAGATCGCGTCCCAACGTTCCGGGTTATCCTTCAGCAGTGGTCGCTTCGAGAGATTTATCTTCCCAAGTACATGCTCACTAGCGGTATCTAAGAAAACGGTCCGATAACCCTTTAACAGCCTTCGGTTCTCTTCGCTGAGAACCACCCCGCCGCCGGTAGCAATTACTCCCCCAGCTTCTAGCGCTTTGATTAGTGCGCCGGTTTCCAAGGTGCGAAAATGTTCCTCACCAAACTTGGCGAAAATGTCTACTATCGCGCCATGATCTCGGGCCACAAGCTTGTCGGTGTCTGAAAACGGCAGTTCCAGCTCTTTTGCAAGCTTCTTGCCTAGCGTGGTTTTCCCAGAGCCCATCGGGCCAATCAGGATTATGGTGTTCACTATGGCTGCGCGATGCGCGACTTTAGGACGTCAGGGATGTTCGCCAAGTAGGCTTCAAGGTTGCGCTTGGTCTCAATTAGGGAATCGCCACCGAACTTTTCCAGCACTGAATTAGCGATCACTAAGGCGACCATGGCTTCTACAACGACGCCGGCAGCTGGCACGGCGCAGACATCGGAACGTTGGTGGTGTGCGGTAGCAGCATCCCCTGTTGACGTGTCGATTGTTTGCAGTGCCCTTGGGACGGTGCTGATCGGCTTCATGCCAGCGCGCACGCGAATCACTTCACCGTTTGACATGCCGCCTTCGATGCCACCCGCGCGATCGGTGAGCCGATGCACTGAGCCATCCTCACGGACAATCTCATCGTGCGCGACACTGCCGCGGCGCTTTGTGGTCTCTAGGCCGTCACCAATTTCCACAGACTTCATCGCCTGAATACCCATGACGGCAGCTGCCAATTGAGCATCGAGCCTGCGATCCCAATGGACATAAGACCCCAATCCCGGAGGGCAGCCATAGACCAAGGTCTCTGTTACGCCACCGATGGTGTCACCGGCAGAATGGCATTCATCGATTTCTGCCACCATGGCAGCGCTTGCGCTGGAATCAAAGCAACGAACCGCATCCTCGTCCAAAGCGCTTCGGTCACTCGGCTTTGGAAGGGTCGTGCTGGTGTTTGCCGCGGTGCCGATCGCAACGGTGTGGGTGACAAGCTCAATTCCCAACTGGCTGAGGAAGTTCTTGGCGATCTGGCCGAGCGCAACTCTGGTTGCGGTCTCCCTGGCAGACGCGCGCTCTAGCACTGGCCGTGCCTCGTCGAAGCCATACTTCTGCATACCGGTGAAATCAGCATGCCCGGGTCGTGGTCGGGTTAGAGGTGCTCCCCTAGCACCAGTCAAGTCCTCAGGTGTAACCGGAGCGGCGGACATTACGGTTTCCCACTTCGGCCATTCCGTATTTGCAATGCGAATTGCAATTGGTCCGCCTTGGGTAAGCCCAAAGCGAATGCCAGAAGAGAGTGTTACTTGATCCTGCTCGAATTTCATACGTGCGCCACGACCGTATCCCAAGCGCCGCTGGGCCAAAGCCTCTTGTATGTCTTCTGCCAAAACTGGCACGCCAGCTGGAAGTCCTTCAATGACACCAATAAGTTCAGGGCCGTGTGACTCCCCAGCAGTAATCCAGCGCAACATCCGACTATTTTGCCATGTTTAGCTCGGTGCGGATTGCCACAAGCAGTTCTTTCTCGTTTCTTAGCGGTTCGTCGAGATCGTGACCTGCAAACAGCCGCTGTTGACCAATGGCCTGCCAAATCAACATCTCGAGACCAGAGACAGTCTTTTCAAGCCCCCAACGTTTCGCTGCCACAGAGGGCCAGGGGTCGTATGCCACGTCCAGCAAGTAGCCCTTTGGTGTTGTCGTGAGCTCAGTTACTAACATGTCTAACGCCCGGGGCGGAAGGGTGGAAACAACTAAATCTGCTTCACATGCCTTGTGAAAGCTAGCGTGGGTAATAACCTCAAACTCGGCAGCAAGCTGGGATACTGCGGCTTGGTTGCGACCCCAAACTGAGACTGATTTTCCGAGCTCTTGCATAGCAACTATTGCGCTTCTAGCCGTAGCACCGGTCCCGATTATCGAAACGGACTTGAATTTCAGTTTGGAGGTTGCCAGCTGAATTCCGAGCACGTCGGTATTGAAGGCATCCCAGCCTGTCTCGGTGCGAACTAAGGTGTTTGCAGCTCCGGTTGCTATCGCCAGCGAATCCGCACGATCTGCGAAGTTCAGAGCCAATTCCTTTAGAGGCATTGTCACGCTGTATCCGAAGAAGTCTTGCGGTTGGGATTCCATGAAAGCTTGCAGGTCGGTGGCCAATTCAATGGCTTGATAGCCCGCATCGATCCCTAGAAAGTCAAAAGCCGTCTTGTGAATCAATGGTGACTTGGAGTGAGAAATCGGCGATCCCAACACCGCATATCGCTTAGTCATTCCACTCAGGATTTTCTCTTAGCCAGGCATAAAATTCCTGGGCAGCTTTCTCATGCTCGGCTGCAGTGACGCTGAACTTTGTCTCACCGGTCTTCAG